>LXOW01407294.1_pt2 | contig 14045 bp, 10 predicted proteins | sample 1368591 | NCBI WGS metagenome assembly LXOW01 (sample SAMN04884650, study PRJNA319009) | bovine gut metagenome | isolation source: Cow rumen | host: Bos taurus | place: Italy: Legnaro (PD) | collected 2014-07-09
CGATGAGGTGATTGATCCGTATCATCAGGAAGATATACTGGACTATTTCAACAATGCCCAGTCCGATTCCGTACAGGATGCCCTCGAGGAATTGGGCGAGGATGAATATAGCATGGAAGAAGTCAGAATCATGCGCATAAAATATTTGTCGGAAGTCGGCAACTAAAGAGTTAAGAATTAAGAGTTAAAAGTTAAAAATTAATAGAAATGGGTGAATTTGAAGAAAATGTAACGAATGTNNTAAAACAAAAAAATTAAGTGAAATGGAAGAAAATGTAACGAAGTTGTCAACGAAGAAACTCCGAAGGAAACTTGTGAAACTAAGAAAAAATGCAAATGTAATTTATGCCGTTGCATTTTGGAGGCTGTACTCGTAGTGGCTGTAATTGTACTCTATGTACTGTATTTCTTTTTCCCGAAAACAGCCAGTCACAAGCCTTCACAGAATGTGGTGAATACAGAGCCTCGTTCGGGTGAGATTATTTATATCAACATCGACAGTGTCAATGCCAAATATGAGTTGGTGGATATCTTGACCAAAGATATTGAGGCCGAGATGAGCAAACAGGAGGCTGTGTTCCAGAATCGTCAGGCTACTTTGGAAAGAAAAGCCGCTCAATTCCAACAGAATTACCAGGCGGGTATTCTGACCCAAGTCCAGATTGAAAACGCTCAGCAGCAGCTGATGCAAGAAAGCGAGAACCTGAAAGAGGATTATGCCCGTGTGATGGGTGATTTAGAAGCCCGTCAGGCCGCAGCCTTGAAGCAGATTGCCGACTCGGTAATCAGTGCTACCAAGCTGATCAACGCTGAGAGAAACGCCTCATATGTTTTCTCTTATCAGTATGGCGGTCAGTTGATTGATGCTGATCCTTCCAAGGATGTGACCAATGAGCTGCTGGAGATATTGAACGAACCTTTTAAATCGACAAAGAAATGATGAGAGTTGCTGTGTTGTTTCTGTCTGCTTGTGCGCTGATCCTGTCTTTCGGTTCATGCAAGGGAAAAGCTAAACAGGCGCAGGAACAAGTTGAGGTGGAGACCGTGGAAATGAATCCTGCGGCTATTGGCGCAGGAACTGATAATACCTATAATGATACACTTCCTGGCAAGAAGGTGGAGGAAAAGTATGGCAATAACCAGGAGAAGGTGGTGGTGTATTATAAGGTAGATGAAAACGGTGTGCTGACAGATGAAAAATACAGGGAGGTCTATTATTACGATAGTACTCATTACAAATACACCGAAGGCAATATCGTGAACCAAAGCAAGCGCGATGGCGACTGGTTTGCCTATCACAAGAATGGAAACCTCTGTACAGAAGCCCATTACGTGAACGGAAAGGAAGAAGGACTGTATAAGGTATATCACGATAACGGTTATCTNNCATGGCTTGAAAGAGGGAGAGTGGAAATTTTATGATGAACAGGGCCATTTGATGTACAGTCAGATTTACGAGAATGGCAATTTGAAAGAGACGAAACAAATCAATAAAAAAAACAATAATAATCAATAAAAAACATAAATTATGGAATTACCATTTGCAGAATCCTGGAAAATCAAGATGGTGGAACCTATTAAGAAATCCACCCGTGAACAACGCGAAAAGTGGCTCCTTGAAGCCCACAACAACATCTTCATGCTGAAGAGCGACTATGTATATATTGACCTGTTGACCGACTCAGGTACTGGTGCCATGAGCGACCGTCAGTGGAGTGCAATGATGATGGGCGATGAGAGCTACGGCGGTGCCCGTTCATTCTATCACATGAAGGACACTATTACCGAACTCACCGGTTTTGAGTATGTCATCCCTACTCACCAGGGCCGCGCGGCAGAGAACGTGCTGTTCTCCTATCTCGTGAAACCAGGTATGGTTATTCCCGGTAATGCTCATTTTGATACTACCAAGGGTCACATTGAAAGCCGTAAGGCATTCGCTATCGATGTTACCGTTCCTGAAGCATACGACACACAGCTTGAAGTTCCTTTCAAAGGTAATGTCAGCATCGAGAAACTGGAGAAGGTTTTGAAGGAAAACGAAGGCAAAGTGCCATTTATGGTTCTTACCGTTACCAATAATACCGTTGGTGGTCAGCCCGTGAGCATGCAGAATGTCCGCGAGACCTGCGAACTCTGCCACAAATACGGCGTGCCTGTGGTGGTGGACAGCGCCCGTTTCATCGAGAACTGCTATTTCATCAAGACCCGTGAGAAAGGTTACGAGAACAAGACTCTTCGCGAGATCGCCCTCGAGATGTATTCGTATGCCGATGCCATGACGATGAGTGCCAAGAAAGATGGTCTCGTCAATATGGGCGGTTTCATCGCCACCAATAAGAAAGAATGGTATGAGGGTGCGAAATTGTTCTGCATCCCATTTGAAGGCTTCCTCACTTACGGTGGTATGAACGGCCGTGACATGGACGCTTTGGCTGTCGGTTTGAAAGAAAACATCGAGTTTGAGATGGTGGAAACCCGTATCAAACAGGTTCACTACCTCGCTGCCAAGTTGGATGAATACGGAATTCCTTATCAGCGTCCTGCCGGTGGCCACGCTATCTTCGTGGATGCCGACAAGGTGCTCACCCAAATCCCGAAGGAAGAGTTCCCAGCTCAAACCCTGACCTGCGAACTTTATCTGGAAGCTGGTATCCGTGCCTGCGAGATTGGCTACGTGTTGGCTGACCGTGACCCGGTGACCCGTGAGAACCGTTTCGGTGGCAACGACTTCGTGCGCCTCTGCATTCCTCGTCGCGTCTATACCAACAACCACATGGACGTCATCGCCGCTGCCTTGAAGAATGTCTATGATCGTCGTGATACCATCAAGCGCGGTTTGGAGATTACTTGGGAAGCTGAGTTGATGCGCCACTTCACTTGTCAGTTCAAGAGATTACAATAATAATTGAATAAAATGAAACGAATACTATCAACCATACTGCTTATCGCTTTTGCGATAGGCAGTATTTTGGCTGCTCCGCTGAAAAACGTGCCCTGCACCTTGGTTCAGCCTAACGGGGAAGTGATTCACTGTTTTGTCAGTGGTGACGAGTTCTTCAACTATTATCATGATGCGGACGGTTATACCATTATTATGGATACGGAAACGGGGTATTACACCTACGGTGTCGAACAGAATGGTATGGTGGTGCCTACAGCGTATATTGTGGGACAAACCAATCCCGCTGTTACCCCGGCTTTGACACTAGGTGCGCGTATCAGTGACGAAATCATCATGGCACGCCGTGTCGAACACGCCCGCCAAATCGCTGACAATGACCCGGCCGTCGCGACTACCCGCGAGATGAATCATGGGGTGATGAACAACATTGTGGTGTTTATCAGCTTCCAGAATGACACGGTTTTCCCGAAAACATACAGTCAGGTGGATGCCATGTATAACGATACTACAAACACCACCTCTGTTTCGTTGAAGAATTATTATAGGAATGTGTCTTACAATCAGTTCACGATACAGTCTTTTCTGTTTCCTCAGGCAGGACCAGAAGATGTGATTGTTTCGTATCACGACATCCACCCACGCAGTTATTACAGTCCGTATAGCGCAAATAATCCGTACGGTTATCTTGACGACGCCGGAAGACGCGAAAGAGAGTTTACCTTGTTGGACAGCGCTATCAGATATGTCAAGAATTTCATTCCGACGACGCTGGATATGGATTATGACAACGACGGCAAGGTAGATAATGTGGTGTTTATCATCAATACCGGCGTGGATGGATGGTCCAGCTTGTTATGGCCTCACAGATGGTCGATTTTTGACCGGTCTGTATATATGCACGGGAAACGTGTGTATGATTACAATTTGATTCTGGCAGATGATGATTATTATTTTGACATTGGCACTTTGTGTCACGAGATGTTCCATTCCTTGAGTGCCCCCGACCTGTATTCATCCAGTGGAAATTCTTCATATAATGGTCATTGGGATTTGATGGAGGGAACGACCAGTGTGCCGCAGAATATGAGTGCCTATATGAAACAAAAATACGGGCATTGGATTGAGGATATTCCGGAGGCAGATGCCAATGGATACTATACCATCTATCCTGTTGCCACTTCCCCTGACTGTGCCTATAAGATTTATCCTGACAGAATTCATCACTCCAACCAATTTGTGGTAGTAGAATTTAGAAATACTTCTACGCCATTTGATGGAACAGTCTATGGAACAGGTGCCCGTATCTACCGAATCAATACTGATTTCAACGGAAATCATAGCACCGATTATAGTACTGCTTCGTATCCGGAAGTCTATACTTTCCGAAGGGGAGGATTCCCGGGTGCTGACGCTTATACAGTTCCTACAGTGGGCAATATGGAGCAGTCTTATTTTGGTGTGCTGAACCGTACTGAATTCAGCGAATATACAAATCCGGCTCCATTCTATACCAATAATACCGCTATAACAGGCTTCCGTATCTCTGAAATCACCAATTATGGCGATAGCCTGCGGTTCTATTTGGTGAAAGATGAGATTGTGATTGATACTTTCCCTTGGACGGAATCTTTTGAAGGGGGTAATATTCCCTATTACTTCCATCATGAGTTTTCAAGCAATTACAATACTTGGACTGTGCGTAATGGTAACAATTCAGGAACGATTCCCAACGCTCACTCGGGTAACTCCAATGCCATGTTCTATTCGGTCTCAAGTGGTGTAACTAAATTGGTATCTCCTATCTTTGACTTCAGTTTATTGCAGAACCCGACCCTTTCGTTCTGGTATGGTCAGGCGGGAGGTGCCAATTATACCATGAATGTGTATTATCGTAGTGCTCCTTCAGACAATTGGACTCTGTTGCAGAATTATTCCTCTTTTTCAGGTCCTTGGGATCAGGCGACCCTTACCTTGCCGAATCCTTCCGCCACTTATCAAATTGCATTTGAAACGGAAGGTGTCAATGGTTCGGGTCTGGTACTTGACGATATCATGATTAACGGTACTCCGATTACGGATGTCACTATCGCGGCTTCCGCAGGTGAGCATGGACAGATTTCGCCCTCTGGCAATGTGACTGTTCCGGTGCATAGCAATCAAACTTTTGATTTGATTCCTGAACAGGGTTATACCGTTGACCAATTGTTGGTGGATGGTGTCGCCCAGTCAAGAGTGCTGCATTATACTTTCGAGAATGTGGTGGCAGATCATACTATTTCCGCTACGTTCCGTGTTGCTAACCCTTCATTGAACGTTACGCCTGCTGCTTTGTATTTCTCCACTGCTGCTGGCGAAACTTCCGCACCGAAATCGGTGAATGTAATCGCCAATGATTTGGTGGAAGATATCCAAGTGCAGGTCGAGGCTCCTTTCAAAGTGTCTACCGACATGGAAAATTATGGCATGACAGCAACTGTGCCTTATAATGGTGGTATGGTTTATGTGGTTTTCATTCCCGATATGGGTGGTAACTATAATAAGACGATGACCGTCACAGCAGAGTCCTTGACAGCGACGGTGACTTTGTATGGTTCGTGTACAGGCATTGAGGAGCAGAGCGCTGATAAAATCCAGCTGTATCCGAATCCTGTTGGAAATAGTCTGAATCTGGTGTTTGCCGCCAATAATCTGCCTGAAAAGGTTGAAGTTATTGATGTTACCGGCCGGGTAGTGATGAGTGTGAAGGTGGTGGACGGTACTACAACCGTCAATGTGGAAAACTTGAACGCCGGTGTGTATTTCGTCAGAGCCGATAATATCGTCAAGAAGTTCATCAAGAAATGATAATAATCAACAATGTCCTGGTATCCGATGACCTCTTCGACAGTCAGTTTTGCTGCGACCTGTCCCAGTGCAAGGGAATGTGCTGTGTGGAGGGCGACACGGGAGCTCCTGTTGACCCCGAGGAAATAGCGGACCTGGAGGACAATTATCCTCTCTTCAAGAAATATATGTCTGAAGAAGGAATTGAAAAAGTGGAGGCGGAAGGAACCTTCGACTATGATATGGAAGGTTCTTTCGTGACCCCGCTGCTGAGCGACGAGCGTTGCGCTTACGCTTATTACGATGAGAATGGCATTGCCAAATGCGCTATAGAAAAGGCTTTTGAAAAGGGAGAAATCGACTTTCAAAAGCCTATTTCCTGTCATTTGTACCCTATCCGTGTCAAAAAGCTGCCTGACTATGAGGCGTTGAATTATCACCGCTGGTTTGTCTGCGCCGAAGCTTGCGAGCTGGGCCACCGTTTGGGTCTTCCTGTTTTCCGCTTCCTGAAGAATCCAATTATCAGAAAGTACGGAGAGGCTTTTTACCAGCAACTGGAAGACAACTATTGCGAGATCAAAGCCGCGGGTGGGGTAGTGCTCAATGCGGAAGGCAAGGTGCTGATGATTTTCCGCCGTGGCAAGTGGGATTTTCCCAAGGGGAAAGTGGAAGATGGTGAAACCATCGAAGAAGCTGCTCTGCGTGAGGTGAGCGAGGAAACCGGCCTGCAGCAGCTGTCCATCGTCAAGCCTTTGCCCGATACATTCCATACCTATAAGTTAGGCGGAAAATGGGTGGGCAAAACCACAGCGTGGTATATCATGAAGTCGAATGCCCACGAGAATCTGGTTCCTCAAACCGAAGAGGATATCGAGGAAGCCCGATGGGTGAAATTTGATGAGGTTGCCCGCCTTCTCAAAGACTCCTACCCCAATCTCCGGGAACTCTGGAGTAAACTGAAACGTGAAGACGAGGAGACGCTCACTGCGTTCGCTCGGTAAGACGCTAAGACGATATATTCGTCTCCTCGAGCGAACAAAGTGAGCGACTTCCCGAACGAACGAAGTGAGTGACTCCACGTATAAACGATTAAACAAATAAACGATTAAACAAATAAACACCATGAACACCCCTCTCGTTGGAATCATAATGGGCTCTAAGAGCGATTGGAACACCATGAAAGCCGCTTGTGACGTGCTGGAAGAATTTGGCGTTCCGTATGAAAAATTTGTCATCAGTGCACACCGTACGCCAGAGAAGGCTATTGAATACGCCTCCACTGCTCGCGAACGTGGACTGAAAGTGATCATCACCGGTGCCGGTGGAGCTGCCCACCTGGCAGGCATTACCGCAGCCAAAACCACCTTGCCCGTCATTGGCATCCCTATCAAGAGTGCCGCATTGAACGGCTTGGATTCACTGCTGTCCATCGTGCAGATGCCTGGTGGAATCCCGGTGGCTACTGTGGCTATCGATGGTGCCAAAAATGGCGGCTTGCTGGCTGTGGAAATCCTCGGCGCTTTCGATGAGAAGATTGCCGCTCAGCTGGCGGAATATCGTCGCACCATGGAGAAAAAAGTGCTGGAATCAACACTCGATTAATAGCCTGACAGCCAGAAATGTTCAAGGTTTATAAGGCGTCGGCCGGCTCTGGCAAAACCACCAGCCTTGTGGCTGAATATTTGTCTTTGTGTCTGCTTGAACCCAAAAAGTTCAGGCATGTGCTCGCTGTGACCTTCACCAACAATGCGACCGCCGAGATGAAGGAACGCATTGTGAAAACCTTGAAAATATTCGCTTTCAGCCCTGCCTCCGAATGGAAAGGCTCGGAAGCGGCGATTTACAAGCTCATATTGCGAGATTCTCGATACAAGTCATTGAGCGAAAATGAATTCCGTATTAAGTCGCTTAACTTGCTGAAAGAGATTCTGTACGATTATCCGAATTTCACCATTAGTACCATCGACAGTTTCTTCCAGCGTATCATCCGCTCGTTCGCCTTCGACCTGGGCATCAACATGAATTACAATGTTGCCATCGATTTGTCCGATTGCTACGATCAGACTGTGGATATGCTGCTGAACAAGTTGTCGAAGAGCGACAAGGATTTGTCGGAGCGTATCATGTTTCTGGTGGACAAGCAGATGAACGAGAAAGGTCGCTGGCAGCTGGAGGGCGAGTTGAAAAAGTCGTTGGCAACAATCTACAATGAAAGGGCTTTCGAGCCTGCCAAGGCATTGGAGAAGATGCACGAATCCGATTCGCCTGATGAGTCAGAAGACGGAGAGCTGAAAAAAGCGGTGAAGGAAGTGTTTCAGCAGCAGGCTATCAAACGAAATACTCTTCAGCAGGAGGTGAATAAACTGCTTGATATCTTTAATCAGTTGAGCGATGACACTTCGGCGTACATTGGCGGTTCAACAGGCATTTATAAATGGGTCCGTGTGCTGCGTGACAAGACGATGACCGCTCCGGGCAAAACCGTTTTCAAGGCACTGGAGGCGGAATCCGTTCTCAAAAAGCCTTCGGCAAGCGAGAAACAGCTGCAGCCCGCCATTGTGGAACTGGCTCAGAATATTATTGATCAGCAAGCGGCATTGAAAAACTGGGAGCTGATTTCCAAACATGTGTCGTCTTTGCTCTTGCTGTTCGACCTGAAGTTTATCATGGAGGATATCAAACTTCGCGATAATTTGTTCTTCCTGAATGAGACCAATGGCCGTATTTTTGATGAGATCAAAGATATCGACACACCCTATATTTACGAGAAAATCGGCAACAAGTTCTCCTATTTCTTTATTGATGAGTTCCAGGACACATCGCGTATGCAGTGGGAGGATTTCAAGCCGCTGATTAAGAATGCGCTGTCGGGTTTGAATGTCTTTGGAGAGGAAGGGAAAACCATCCTTTTCGGGGATGTGAAGCAGTCCATTTACCGCTTTAGAAACGGTGATTCTACCTTGCTTAACGGCCTGTCCACCCTCGAAGGGGTGAACCAGAATCTGGGTGAGGGTTTGTTGACTCCTGATGATTTTGACTTGACCTTGCTGGATACCAATCATCGTTCGTCGCAGGCTGTGATAGATTTCAATAATGGATTTTTTAAATACCTGATTGATAATGAATTCGGTCATAATCCTTTGTTGGTAGATTACTATGCGGATGTGCAACAAAAGAAAAGTCGGGAGAAGGAGGGGTTTGTGTATGTGCGTTTCCAGCAGGAGGATGACAGTGAGGACTACCTGATGGAGGAAACACTGAAAGCGGTGCAGGATGCTGTCAACAGGGATTATGAGTATCGGGATATAGCCGTTTTGTCCAAGTCCAACCGGACATGCAGCGATCTTGCCCGCTATCTGACGGAGCATCAGATTCCAGTGATTTCTTCGGATTCCTTGCTCTTGAGTGCCTCCCCCGAGGTGCTGTTGCTAGTGAATACCATGCGTTATCTGCTCTCACCGGACGATAAATTGTCGCAGTTGTCTATCGCGGAGTATTTCTGCAAAGACAGCATGACGGACGCAGTGGACAAAATCAGTCAGGACAATGGTTTTCAGAAGTTGATAAACGATTTAGGAGATAGGCTGGAGACCGATATCTTGCTGGATATTCCCCGCTTGCTTTCGTTTCCGGTCTTTACCATTGTGAAAGAATTGTTGCAGGCCTATCATATTTCTACGCCTGATGCATACGTAATTGCTTTTATTGATGCTGTTTACGATAATTTCAACTCGCAGTTTTCGGATTTGACGCAATGCATGAACTGGTGGGAGGAGAAAGGCCGCAAGATGTCGCTGACTTCGTCCAAAGAGACCAATGCGGTGACGGTGACTTCCATTCACAAGTCCAAGGGTTTGCAGTATCCGGTGGTCATATATCCGATGAAGTCCTATCGTCAGGGCAACGGCATGGAAACGGTTTGGTGCGAGAATGAACTGGACGATTGTCCGCTGCCGTATTACATCATGGATACCAGCCAAAGCGCATTGTCGGGTTCTTCTTTCGAGTCGTTAGCGGAAGAAGAGCGTATCATGACGGACATTGACAATGTCAATGTGATGTATGTGGCCCACACGCGTGCCGGAGACGCTTTATATATCATCACGGGTAATCCTGCGAGCAGCAGGGGCAATTATGCCAAGTTTTTAGGCAACTATATCCGTTCCCAGCAAGAGGAAGAGCAAGCATTGCAAAAAGAGTATCTTTTTGGCGACAGCCAGTGCCATAAGGAGGCTCGTGCCAAGGAGAAAGAATCGCAGTATACTATCAGTCAGCTTTATTCTTCGGATTTTACTTTACAATCGAAACAGTTGCTGGCTGTTTCAGACAGAAGTTATAAGCAGGAGCTGGGTGTGTTTATTCATGATTTCCTTTCGAAAATAGAAACCTTTCCTCAAAGTGAGAAAGAGTTGGCTGAAATTATTGAGAAGGTGGACAATGTGGCAGACCGTCAGATTCTGCGCTCAGTATTGCTCAAGATTATGAATGACGTCAGTCTCCAGCCGTATTTTGCTCCAGGGGTGGAGGTGATGAATGAGACCACCATCATGAACTGCGACGGGCAGTTGCGCCGCCCCGACCGTATTGTCTTTCTTGATGATGAGGTGATGGTGATTGACTATAAAACCGGTAAGGAAAATGAGGCCTATCAGCAGCAGCTGGAAGAGTATTGCGGACTGTTGCGAGAGATGGGCTACAAAAATGTGAAAAGCATGTTGCTGTACGTTTAAACTTGCACCTTTGTAGCGTGTCGCTAAATAGATTATTATTGAAGAATATGAAAAAAACTATGGTTCTGACTTTGTTCCTCGCGATGGTATTTTTTGCCTTCGCCCAGGAACAACCAACTCGTTTCACCCTAGAGGACTGTCTGAAATATGCCGAAGAGCATAGCTATGACTTGCAAAATGCCAAATTGGACCAGTCCGCTTCGGAAATCAACTACAAACAAGCCAAATTGCAGATGTCACCTACGGTGTCAGCATCCGCTTCGCAGGGCTTTTCCTATTCGCATAGTTCTGTCAGCGGTGGTGCCGACTGGACCGGCAATTACGGTCTTTCCGCAGGTATCACGCTTTTTAACGGACTGAATACATTCAATACTATCAAACAGCGGAAATTGGATATCACTCAGTCTTCGTTGGCTTGGGAGCAGTCGAGAAACAATGTCAATATCCAGATTGTGCAGGCTTTCCTGAGTATTTTGATGAACGAGGAATTGTCAGTGTATCAGAAGGAAGTAATCAATAAGAGCCGTGAACAGATGGAGCAGGGCTATCAGCGTTTCAAGGTGGGACAAATCCTGGAAAGCGATTATCTCTTGCTGCAAGCCCAGTATGTTTCCGACTCGGCCAATTACGAGAATACCTTGCTCACTTTGCAGAACAATTACGTGAACCTGAAATCATTGTTGGCCATTTATCCCAATGCGCCTTTGGAGGTGATAAAACCTGATACCGCTACGATGATGAGCAATTTGACAATCCCTGCCATGCAGGAGGTGATAGACAAGGCTATGGATTATCTCCCTGCATTGAAAATCAGTCAGAATCGTGTCGAAAGTGCCAATTATGATGTGAAAATCGCCAAATCGTCTTATTATCCTTCGTTGAACCTGAATGCGGGTATTAGCACGGGATATGCCTCCAAAAACGGGGCATTTGGTACTCAGCTGGGTGAGCGCTTGGGCGAGAATGTGGGCTTGTCCCTTAATATCCCTATCTACAATCAGAATCGTGCCCGTGCAGCGGTGAAGCTGGCGAAAATCGGAGTTCAGCAGGCTGAAAACGACTACCAGTCGCAACAAATTGAAGTACTGGAGGAACTGGAACGCTATTATGTCGCAGTCAAAGAGGCACAGAATAATTACGAGGTGTCGGCCATCAGGGAGAAGGCGTACGAGGCCAACTTCAATGCCTATAACATGAAGTTCATGTACGGTACCATCACCGCCGCCGACCTGCTGACCCAGCAGAATAATTATCTGTCAGCGCTGAATACTTACATGCAGAACAAATACTCCTTCGTCCTGCAACGCAAGATTCTGGATATCCTGACCGGTGTTCCAGTGACCCTTTAAATTCCCCTTCTTTTAGAAGGGGTGCCCGAAGGGCGGGGTAGTGACAAATATTATACTAAAAGACCTCGAAGAGGTCACATTTCAATAACCCCGCACAAGCGAAGCGCAGTGTGGGGTGACAAAGGAGAAACATAAAAACAAACACTATATGGAAGCTAAAAAGAAGAAAAAACTGATTATCTGGGGCATCATCATAGCGGTGCTCATTATTGTGGTGGTCGCTATGATGGCGTTGAAAAAAGGCAAGCCGCACGGCATGATGCTCAACACCGAACGTGCCAAAATTGACAGTATCGAGGTGACGGTAACCGCCACTGGCGAAATCCAGCCTGTCTATAAGGTGGATGTGGGTACACAGGTCTCCGGTAAAGTGGAGAAACTGTATGTGGACTTCAATTCCGAGGTGAAGAAGGGCGACTTGCTGGCTGAACTGGACCGCTCAACTTTATCGGAGCAGGTGCAACAGGCAGAGGCTCAGCTGTCGAATGCCCAGAGTAACTTGACTTTGGCACAGCGCACTTACGATCGTACAAAAGCCTTGTTTGATAACAAAGCAGCAACACAGGAGGCTTTGGACGCTGCCGAGGATGAACTGATCAGGGCCAAGAACCAATTGGTGACAGCCAAGTCCAATTGCCAGAAAACCAAGGTGGACTTGGGTTATGCCATGATTTACTCGCCGATTTCGGGGGTGGTGCTCAACAAAGCTGTGGAGGAAGGCCAGACTGTGGCTTCTTCTTTCAATACCCCGACGCTGTTCACCATCGCCAATAACCTGACGGAAATGCAGGTGGAGGCCAATGTGGACGAGGCGGATATAGGTCAGGTGAAGGTGGGCCAGCCGGTGACTTTCACCGTGGACGCTTTCCCCGAAGATGTGTTCACGGGTACGGTGAAACAGGTGCGTCTGGAGCCTACAGTTACTTCCAATGTGGTGACATATACTGTGATTATCGATGCACCGAATCCGGACGAAAAGCTGTTTCCGGGTATGACCGCCAGCGTGTCTATTATCGTGAAGAAGGAAGTGGGAGTTTCCGTGCCGATGGAGGCCTTGTACTGCAGCATCGACAAGACCACTATGGAAGTCATGATGAAACAGGGAATCACGTTCAAAGAATTATATGCCAGCCAGGAAGAGTTGACCCAGAGTTTGAGAGATGTGGAATCCAAGACGGTTTGGGTGAAGCGTCAGAATACGGTGGAGCAGGTGAGTGTGAAACCGGGACTGAACGATGGGGCCAAGACACTGATTACCGAAGGAATCCATGAGGGCGAAGAGGTGGTGCTTTCCGTTTCCGAGATGAAGATGCCTGGCAAACCTCAGAAAGATGGTAACAATCCCTTCATGATGGGACCTCCACAACGTAAACAGAGATAGGCTATGGGCAATGAGATTCTCAAAATAACGGATTTGAAGCGCATTTTCCGCGTGGGTAACGAGGATGTGCACGCACTGAACGGGGTCACCTTTTCGGTTACGGAAGGTGAGTTCGTCAGTATCATGGGCACCAGTGGTTCGGGCAAATCCACTTTGCTGAATATTTTGGGTTGCCTCGATCGTCCCACTTCCGGTGACTATTGTATTGATGGGGTGTCTGTCAATACTTTGTCGAAAAAGGAATTGTCAACGTTGCGCAACCGCAAAATCGGTTTTGTGTTCCAGAATTACAATCTGCTGGCGCGTACCACAGCCATCGAGAATGTGGAGTTGCCGCTGATGTACAACTCGGAAGTGTCGGCCAAGGAACGTCGCCAAAGAGCGGAAGAGGCCTTGCTGGCTGTGGGACTGGAGAACCGTATGATGCACATGCCTAACCAGTTGTCGGGCGGTCAGCAGCAGCGTGTGGCCATTGCCCGCGCTCTGGTCAACGACCCGGTTATCCTGTTGGCAGATGAGGCTACGGGTAACCTCGACACCCGCACATCTTATGAGATCATGAGCTTGTTCCAGGATTTGCACGACAAAGGCAAAACCATCGCTTTTGTGACGCATGAACCTGATATTGCGGTATTCACCACTCGTACCATCAAGTTGAGAGATGGCAATATTATTGAAGACAGCCTGGTGGAGACACAGTCAGCCGCCAAGGCATTACAGGAGTATAAAGAGTTTAAGATTTAGACTATGAATGTATTGAATCTTGTCAAAATAGCCATCAAAGCCTTGCTGCGAAACAAAAGCAGGGCGTTTCTGACCATGTTGGGTATCATCATCGGTATCGCTTCAGTGATTGC
>LXOW01149365.1_pt1 | contig 14038 bp, 6 predicted proteins | sample 1368591 | NCBI WGS metagenome assembly LXOW01 (sample SAMN04884650, study PRJNA319009) | bovine gut metagenome | isolation source: Cow rumen | host: Bos taurus | place: Italy: Legnaro (PD) | collected 2014-07-09
TAGAAATACAAGCGCTTCGAACGACAATAGCAGAAAATGTTCAAGAATATGTTTCAGTTGATGGCGAAGGTGTTCAAATGCCTGATTTTAAGTCCATCGTTGTTGACGAGGTAGTGTGTTCTCCCGATTCTTTTAGGGCGGGTATTAATGTGACCGAGCACAATGTTCCTGCTTGGACATTGTTTGCCATATTTTTTATCGTGATTTCACTGGCTGGTGGTATGGTTAAAGAGCGTCTGGATGGAAGTTTTTCCCGTTTGGTAGCGATGTCGTGTAGCTATTGGTTGTATCTTGTGAGTAAGATATTGGTATATGAGACGGTATGTATCGTACAGTTTCTGCTGGTTTTGTTAATGGGGCGGACAGTTTTTCCTTTAGTGGGTTTGACGGTTTTCAGCATGCATGGAGCTTTTCTGCTCTGTCTTTTTATAGTCGTTTTTTGCGCTATCGCGGCGATAGGTATAGGTCTTGTTTTAGGCACTTTTGCTTCCACGCAACAGCAAGCTTCGGTTTGTGGCGCTGTTTTGGTTGTGGTGTTATCGGCAATAGGCGGTATATGGGTGCCTCCGTTTTTAATGCCTCCGTTTTTGAATTCCATTAGTGGATATTCTCCTCTGAATTGGGGGTTGGAGGCTTTTTATGATGTAATACTGCGCGGACACGGCATCAACTCGATAATGCCTAATTGTTTGTTGCTTCTCGGATTGTCTGCTGTTTGTACCGTAGTTTCGATAATGGGTCTCAAGTCTTCTCGTCAAAATAAATGAACTCACAAAGATAAAACTACTATCTTTGCACAGATTTTTTGTTGCGTATGGGAAACAATCCGCAGATTAATAAAGCCTCACGTTGTGCCGTCATCGGGCACGGCAGTTGGGCAACAGCCCTTGTCAAAGTGTTGACAACGAAAGAGTTGTCGGTGGGATGGTATGTCCGCAATGCCGATGTGCTTGAGTCGTTGCGTGTCGACGGTCGCAATTGCCGCTACCTCCCTGAGATAGAGTTTGATTTGAATCGTTTGCGCCTCTCCAACGACTTGAACGCAACGATTTCTGAGGCTGACATCATCTTTTTGGTCATGCCGGCGGCTTATCTGAAGTGTTATCTCTCCGATTTGCAAGTTTCTTTGGAAAACAAGATGGTGGTTTCGGCGGTGAAAGGCATCATTCCCGACGAACACCAGTTTGTTATCGAATATATGAAACAACACTACGGCCTTTCCGACTCACAGTTGTGTTTTATCTGCGGTCCGACCCATGCCGAAGAGGTGGGGCATGGCCTACTCACCTATTTGACCTTGGCTTGCCACGATGTGGTAAACACCCGTGTTGTCGGTGAGAAACTTAAGACGCCTTTCATTAAAATCAGCTGCCATAAAGACATAGACTATCTGGAGCGTTCTTCCGTGTTGAAGAATATCTATGCCGTCATGGTGGGCATCGCCGTGGGCATGGGTTATGGCGACAATTTCATCTCGGTTTTGGTGGCAAACTGCATCAAGGAGATGTACTATTTGCTGGATCCTCAGAGCATCAACGACCTCACCAAGTTCAGCCCGTCCAATTTCTTTGGCGACTTGTTGGTGTCGTGCTATTCGAGCCACAGCCGCAACCGCCAACTCGGCATGCTGATTGGTCGTGGCAACACAGTGAAGACCGCCTTGAACGAAATGACGATGGTAGCCGAAGGTTATTTTGCCTCGGCCTTGTTGCCGTTATTGACAAAAGAACAAAGGATACACCTTCCCATAGCCGAGACCGCATACCAGGTGTTACACCAAGATGTTCCGGCCCGTAAGGCGATGAAAAACCTGGAAGACCTATTGTCCTAACAGGAAATACAATCCCGTAATAATTCCGGCAGCGATCAGTATGGCCAAGATAACGCGCCATACCGATACTGGTGATGCGCCACCCACCTTGCCCGTTTGGCCGTTTACGGCAAACTGGTAGATTTTGTTCTTATATTTAAATGATGAAATCCACACGGGCACCAAAAGGTATTTGTAGGTGATGTTGCTGAATATAGTCGAAAACCTGACCGAGTCGGAGCGGTTGGCATGCCAATGTCTGCGAACATAATCAGAGATGTTGGACCGGAGTCGCGATTGAATGGTGCCCTGTGCTTTTTCCCAGCCTTCTTTCAGGCCGATGGAATAACGTTCGGCAACGAAACCTGCCACAACTTGTGGTGAGTAGGGTACCAGTTTCGAGAAGTCGAAAGGTTCGCAGGACTTCACGCCCGAGTCTTCCTGTCGCTTGGAGGCCATCACGGTGATGTCATCAAAGAACTCCTGATAAATACCATTGACGCGCATCCAATTCGTCTCGGTGCGGGAGTGACCGTCCTTGTCTTTCACCGTCTTGTCGTAACCGGCACGGGCGGTGAAGTTGGAAGTGGTTTGTGCGTCGTAAGTCCAATAGGGGAGATATACGCCTTGGAAGGCCTCAGGAGAAGCGCTTTTCTTGGCTTCTCGCGGGGCAAACCATTTCTTATTGAGCCATTTGGTGAAGCGTTCACCAGCCTGGTCCTTGGTGACCGCAAAAGGACATACTGCACCTGGCGCGATGGTGTCTTCTTTGGAGGCGGGCATCACGTTGGTGGAACCACAGAAAGGACACACGGCGGCAGTTTCGAGAGCATCGTAAATGGTGACGGCGCCGCATTGTTTGCATTGCACCGATTTTTTCTGTTCGCCCCAGTTGAAGCTTTCGGTGTGCATGGCGGCTTCGAAGTCCATCTCGCAGATTTCGTTGCCATCCTCTGGTTTGGGCAGCTCGCAAGAGTAGCCGCAATAGTCGCAGCGAATCATTCCCGAGGCAGGATCGAAAACCACAGTGGCTCCGCAGTTGGGGCATTTTTTATCGGTTTCTTTCTCTGTTGTTTCCGAAAGAATCTGTTCTTCAAAATTGTCGTGTTGTTCCGACATAATCGTTGTTTTTGGTTGTTATTTGAGCGCAAAAATAGCGGTTACCAATAGATATGTCAAGAAAAACAGCAAAAACCTTTGTAGACAAAAAGAATTATTTCTATTTTTGTCCCCAAAGTTTCAAATTTTATCTTTATGAATATGAACAAGAAGACATTACTCTTTTTCCTACTTGCTTTTATGATTTCGCCCTTCGCCTATGCGCAGGGCATTGTGGTGTCGGGTCAAGTCATTTCAAGCGATGATGGATATGGGCTTCCTGGCGTCACCATCCAATTGAAAGGCACTACCATAGGAACGGTGACCGACCTTGATGGCAACTATACCATTAAAGCCGATAACCAAGATGTGTTGGTATTCAGCTTTGTGGGTTACAAAACCAAGGAAGTGTCCGTCAAAGGCAAAACCAAAATCAATGTAACACTTGAAGTCGACGCGCAGATGCTCGACGACGTGGTGGTTACCGCACTCGGCATCAAGCGTCAAAAGCGTGAGTTAGGTTATGCCACCGAAGAAATCGGCGGCGAACTGATTGCCAAATCAGGCTCGGGCAGCGTCATCAGCGCCTTGAGCGGCCGCTCGGCAGGTGTGCAGATCATCAACCCCAACGGTGTTGACGGTGGCTCGTCACGTATCACCATCCGTGGTAACAATAGCATCTTTGGTGACAATCAGCCCCTTATCGTCGTCGACGGTGTGCCGATGACAAATGAAGGTGGTGTGACCGAATGGAGCGGTGGCCGTGACTGGGGTACCGCACTCAATAACATCAACCAGGAGGACATAGAGAGCCTCGACATCTTGAAAGGCCCCACGGCGGCCGCCCTTTACGGTTCGCGTGGTGGTAACGGTGTGGTGCTCATCACCACCAAGAAAGGCTCGAAGCAACGCGGTCTCGGCATCAGCTATTCCGCTAGTTTCAAAGTCACTACGCCGTATCTGTATCGCTCGGTGCAGAACAAATACGGTGCAGGAGGCCCTATCACCTTCCACACACCGACGCTCACCCCGATAGAAGGGATGTATGACGACAATGGCAACCAAGTTTATGAATATCCTGGCATCTATAGCGTCGACAACGGCCCTGCGGGCGAACCTACCAACACGACCTTTGGCTACTATGGCGGTGCCCAAAGCTGGGGTCCCGCGATGAACGGCGAGAGCGTTCTCTGGTGGGATGGTGTGGTGCGTGACTATTCACCCCAACCCGACAACTTGAAAATGCTCTTCAAGAACGGCCACACGATGAACCATAATATCGCCTTCCAGAACGCTGGCGACTTCGGTAGCGTCCGTGTCTCCTTCACCGACTCGCGTACCAATGCCATCATTGACAACTGCAACTTGAGGCAAACAACGGTCAGTGTAGGTAGTTTGATTAATGTATCTGAGAAAATCAAAGTCGACGTGGCCGTCAACTATTTGAACTATTATCGTCTGAATTCCCCTGAAATCGGTGAGTCGAACAGCAACTTCAACAAAGGTTTGCTCTATAGCTGGCCGCGTAGCTGGAAAGGCCTTGAAGTCACGTCTTACGAGAACGAGGATGGAACGATGAACCAGTTTAGTGGCTATCCCTACAACTACATCAATAGCAGCACCTTCTGGACGTTCTATAACAACAATACCACCCTCGACCGTAACAAGATGTATGGCTCAGTGAGATTGCTTTATGATATAACCCCATGGCTCGCTGCTTCCGCCAAGGTCGCTTTGGACTGGACTGCCGACAACTACACCACCACGCACAAGCCCACCACTATCGACGGCATGGCAGGTGGCTATTACTCGAAGAGCAAGTCTACTTCGCAAACTCGCGACATGGACTTTTTGCTCACCTTCCACAAGGAGAAAATCTTTGGATCGAAGTTTAATGTACGCCTGTCGTTCGGAGGCGAGCAATACTACGGCTATCGCGATGGCATGAATGGCACTTCGGGACAATGGGCCTACGCCAACCTGTATACCATCTACAACTACTCCAACGCCACGGAACGCACCTTTGGCGAGTCGAGATGGGAGAAGCAAGTCAACTCGCTCTATGCTTTCTTCAACATGAGTTATAGCGATTGGGTATTTTTGGATGTGACAGGCCGTAACGACTGGTCGTCGACCCTACCCATCAACAACAACTCCTATTTCTATCCTTCGGTCACCTTGAGTTTTGTGCCGACTTCCGCCTTCAAGAATGTAAACTGGGGACCTGTGAACTACTTGAAACTGAGAGGTTCTTGGGCTATGACCGCCAGCGATACCGAACCCTACCAGCTGACTTACACCTATAACACGGGCTCTTTCGGACACCAGCTCTCAGCCACCTTGCCGACCACTGTGCCGCCTTTGGAGCTGAAGCCCCAGCGTCAGCGCAGCTATGAAGTTGGTTTCGACATCGGCTTGGGTGCCCGTTTCAACATGGACTTTACCTATTACGACATCTATTCTTGGGACCAGATCCTTTCCTCACCTTTGGCTCCTTCGTCGGGTGCCAACAACGTAACCATCAACACGGGTGTGGTGACCAACAAAGGTATCGAAGCTATCCTGTCCTATGATATTGCCCAAGGCAAAGACTACGCCGTTCAGGTGGGCTTGAACATTGCTCGCAACAAGAACAAGATTGTCGACTTGGCAGGTTCCAATATGTATCTGCTCTCTGAGATTTGGGGATCCAATGGTCCTGCTGTCGCCGTGGAGGAAGGTGAGGAATACGGCACCATCTACGGCTGGGACTATGTCTATGAATACACGATGCCTGATGGCTCTGTCGTCGGTCCGTTCTACGATGCCAACGGCAAACCGCTGCCTTTGCTTAACGAGACTGGGACCACCTATTTGAAAACCGACAACCGCGTGCCAATTGGCAACTGCGCTCCTCTGGTGACGGGCGGTATCAACTTTAGGGCATCCTATAAAGGTTGGTCGCTCTATGCTTTGATCGATGGCAAGATAGGAGGCCAAATCTATTGCGCTTCCTATGTGGTGGCCATGCAAACGGGTCAAAGCCCCGCAACATTATATGAACGCGAGGGCAACGGNNGGCGAAGCTGTTGAAAACGACCATGTGGTGCATTACCTCTACAAATACATGCCTAACTTCGGCGGCTGGGGCAACATCCTCAGCACCCCGGGCATCGTGAACAACACTTGGATCAAGATGCGCGAACTGTCGCTTACCTATGATTTCCCGCGTAAATTGTTAGACAAGCAGAACTTCTTCAAGCAGGTCTCCCTCTCCCTCGTGGGTCGCGACTTGTTCTACTTCTACAAATCCTTGCCTGACAACATCAACCCCGAAGGCACCCAAGGCTCCGGCAACGCCCAAGGTCTTGAGTATGCCTCCTACCCAGGAACGCGTTCATTTATGTTTAGCTTAAAAGTCAGTCTCTAATTCGTATCGCCATGAAAAGAAATATCATCATCATTTGTGCAATTGCATTGGCATTCGCCTCTTGCACCAAGAAATTCCAAGAGATGAACCAAAATCCGTTCTCTCCTACGGGAACGACTATCGAGGCCTTGTTTAACGGCGTGGTACAGTCCCTGCAACAGAGCATGAACGAGCAGTTCTATCTGCAAAACGAGATTTGGTATCCTGAAACGGAACTCGGTGCCTTGACTTCTGAGTCATGGGGCAACTCCCAAATAGGAACGTCGAATGTTTGGTCAAACTATTATCTCATGCTGTCCAACATCCGTGAATTGGAAAAGCGTTTCGATGCCATGGGCGAGGAGGAGGGTGACCAGGCCGTTTGTGACAAGGTTCGCGCCCAACTCAATATCCTGAAGGCTTATCAAACTTTTAAGGTTACAGATATCTTCGGTGACATGCCTTATACCCAAGCTGGCCGCATCTGGGAAAATGCCTCTTCGCAAACTACCATGAAACCGGAGTGGGATACCCAAGAGAGCATCTACAAATCGCTTTTGGAAGAGCTGGCATGGTCGCGCAACGTGTTGCATGCCGACTCCGCTGCCACCGCCTACGGCAATGCCTACTACAAACTACCTTACGATGTGCTGCTTAACAACGACTATACGCTTTGGGCTGAGTTTGCCAACTCGCTCATCCTGCGTCACGGTTTGCGTATGTATGACAAGGATCCTGATTATGCCACTCCTGTGTTGGTGGAGGCTTACAATTTCATCTATTCAAAAATGAGCTCCTCGGGAGGTGTGATTAATGGAGGTGGCATCTGCTTGTGGCCCAATGTCTTGGGTACCAGCTGGGATACCAACTGGTCGTTCCGCGAGCATAAACATCTTCGCATGGGCGAAACCATCTGGAGCTGTCTTTCCTCTACTGACGATATGGACGGAAGCGGCATTTATGACTACCGCGCTTTCCTTTTCTTCGACACCAGCCACAAAAAAGACAGTTTCCCTGATGGTGCATGGAGGCCCTATCCTCAGATTCGTACCTTGGAAACGCCCACAGAGGGAGGTTCGCCTTATGCCCAAAGCCGTGACGCCAACTACACTTTCAAAGGCCCAGCTTGCCTCTATTCACCTTTTAACTATTATCTCACCCGCGACGAGAAATACATGCCGCAGATTTTGGTCACCTATGCTGACGTGCTCTTCATGAAGGCCGAGATTGAGGTGAGAAACATTGGTGGAATAGTACCTCCGCTTAATGCCGACGAATCCATCCGTTCAGGTGTCTATCAGTCGTTCCTCTTCTGGACCCATATCCCTCAAAACACCAGCCGCTGGACTTTCTTCTATCCGCAATACACAAGTTATACTGGTAACATGAGCATTTGGGATTGGAGCAACAACATGACGGCCAACGTGATGAACTACGCCGTTTGGATGAATCCGGGATATGACGGGAGTCAAGAGTTTTACCTGAAGATGATCTATCAGCAACGTTGGCTCAACCTCTTCCGTCAGCCGTGGGAGGCCTGGGCTTTAGCGCGTCGTACTATGGCGACTCCCACCACCACCAACCATACTAAGCTGACTTCTTTCCGTATGGAATATCCACAGACGGAAATAGAATACAATTATGAAAACTACGCCGCACAACTCGCTCGCATGTCGCATGGCGACACGAGGCAGACCAAGGTGTGGTGGAACGAATAAATAGAGTTTATAGTTAAGAGTTTAAAGTTAATAGTTAATAATTCAAAATTTAGTGTTATGAAAAAACTATCATTGATACTCATGCTTTTGGCTTTCTCCTTCGGGATGAATGCCCAAGTGGAAAAAGTTTTCAACTTCAACGATTATCAAGTTGGAAGTGGCCAGCCCTATCCTCCGCTCAACGGACAAGACGGTTGGTATGTCCGTGCACATAGCGCGGGCAATGGTGGTAGCAATATGGGTCCCATGTATACCGATTACTTGGGCCACTACTGGGGAAACACCCCGGTGACGCCTACTGCCGACGAAACGCTGGGTGTGTTTTCGCACGCCTCGGGCACTAGCTTTGGCGACATTGCCACACACGACATTAGCCAATATGGTTTTGACTTCTCTAATGGCGGCATCATTGAGATTGAATGCGACGTGTTGCGCCAATGGTGGGGCACGCTTTTCGGCATTGGCTATGACGGCAACAGTGACGGTTCCGTCCTGCCTCCAGTGCGCAAAGCCCCCAACCATTCTGCACTCTACGAACCCATCACTCCTGATCATTTGAGCACCTTACCTGATGGTGGTGTCTATATGCTGACCACAGGTAATGCACCCGACGATACGGATTTCATCACGGGAGTGGTATTGCCTAACAATACGGCTGCCTGTGATTTTAACCCCACTGTTCCGGACAACACATGGATCCGTTGGAAGGTCTCCATTGACATTGACGCCAACGCCGTCACTCTTTATGCGATGTACGACGTGCCCAACGGTGAATGGGAAGCCGTGCCTGAATGTCAAGGTGTCAATGCAGGTCTGACTCCTGGCAGTGGCGATAAATTCGACCCCGCCATGTGGGATAAAATATTTATGCTGAATAGTGGTTGGTGCGGCTTCGACAACCTCACCATTCGTTATATCCCTGGTGGTTTGGCGGCACAGTTCATCGATTTTGTCGAAATCACCGACCAATTGGTTTACAACGAACCCGTTACGCTGCAGGCCTCTGCCACTTCTGGACTTCCTGTGACCTTTGAAGTCATACAAGGCCCTGCCACATTGGACGGTAACATCCTTACACTCACTGGTGAAGAAGGTCTCGTGAAAGTGCGTGCCACGCAGCCTGGTGATGGTACCAATTGGCAAGCTGCCCCGGCAGTGACTCGTTCTTTCTACGTGGTGGATCCCAATAATTACACTCCTGCAATCACCATCCGCCGTCCTTATGAAGGCACCAAGGTNNGACGGACAAGACCTGACATTGAAGACCGACTATCCCGACAGACCCGAAAACGGCTATTGGTACACCACTTGGACGCCTTCGGGCGAAGGTAACTATGATATGACCGTCTCCATCACCCAAACGGGCGGCAGGGTCACAATGGCTTCCAACACTTTTGAGGTGACCACCAACTATGATGATATAGTGGTTTCCGCGCTCAATGGCGAAGTGGTGGCCACTACGCAAAACTTTACCGACCATGGTGAATTCCCCTTCCCGACCCATGTCAACGCCTTCAATGCCATCAACTTGCACTATCTGCACAACTGCGTAAATGGCAACTGCAACACCTACGACCACCAGAGCTACGTCCGTGTGAAGAACTACCGTGGCGAATGGGTGGAACTCTGCCGTTATATCACTCCCTTCGGTGTGGAATGTGTGGACGACCTCGATGTGACCGACTTCACCTCTGTGCTGCAAGGCTTGGTCGAATTTGAATATTACAGCGAACAGTATGCAACGGGAGAGGGTTATAACCCCACCGCCATCTTTGAATACACCAAAGGCACGCCGGAATATCCTTACGTGGATATGCAGGAATTGTGGTACGGAAACTATGCTTTCGGTGATTATGAAAACCAGTGCCCCGTCCCAGTACGCAACGTCGTCTTTGACCCTTGTGTCGAAAAGGCTAAACTGCAAATCACCACTTCAGGTCACAACTGGAGCGATACGGGTAATGGAGCTTACAATACTGGCAACGCCGCCGAGTTCTATCATGCCGTACATAACATCAACATCAATGGCGCTACAACATACACACAAGACCTTTGGCAGACTTGCAGCCCCAACCCCGCAGGTTGCCAGCCTCAAAACGGCACCTGGACTTATAACCGTGCCGGCTGGTGCCCGGGTAGCATGTCGATGGTGTGGAACTACAGCCTTGATGACTATCTCACCGATGGTGGCGCCAACTTGCTCTATGAGTTCGACCCGACCTACATTGACCAATGCCACCCCAACTATCCCGACTGTGTGAGCGGCCAGAACAGCTGCCCGGATTGTAACAATTCCAGCAACCCGATTTTGAAGGTTTCCGGTAAGTTGGTGACCTACAGCCACAATACCGACATCCTGACGGAAGTCCCGGAATTGCCCAATGTCGACGCAGAGCCGTTCCAAGTGATCATTACTCCTAATCCGGCGAGAGATAATCTGACCATCACCACGGATTACGAAAAGGGCAAAGCCAGTGTTGTCTTTATTAACTCACAGGGTGTCAAGGTGCGTGGCTTCAGCATGAGAGGCACCGCCACCGTCAACGTGAGCGACCTGCCGTCAGGTATGTATTTTGTCCATGTCATTGGTGGCCAGGTGGTGACTAGAAAGGTGGTTATCCAGCATTAAGAACCGACAAATGTTCAAACTTACATCATTAAGTTGGACTTGGATTTGTCAAATACAACCAGTCGAATTGTTTAATAACTAAATCTTAACAAAATGAAAAAAACGCTTCTTCTTTCATTAGGAATGGCACTGGCTTTCGGTGCCTTTGCCCAACAGCGTGTCGCCAAGGACGAAATCCGTCAGGCTACAGCCAGCAAGCACACAACCGTTGTGGGTAAGGAAGCCGCTGATCCTTCAGCCGCCGCTTTCGCTCCCCAAACTGCTCAGAGCGTTGTAACAAACCGCTACGACGACTATGACTACTCTTATACTATGTGTACTACCTACGACCTCCAGTCGAATGCTTTCGTCTCCAATCGCATGTACCAGATGCCCAACAGTTCTGTCGGGGTAGTTTCCACCATGTCGCATGATTACAACATGGTTGCCTCCGACCGAGGTACGGGTTACAATTTCTATAATGGTAGCGAATGGCTTGACCAGCCTGCTGAGCGCATTGAGCCTTTCAAGACCGGTTGGCCCTCCATCGCCCAGTGGGGAATGACGGGTGAAATTGTAGTCTGTCACGGCAACGGCCACTTGCAGTGCTTCACGAGGACAGTGGCGGGTGAAGGTGAATGGGAATACATGGGTACACTTCCGGATCATCCCGATGACTATCCTTACAATGAATACGCCACTTGGCCAAGAGTGGCTACCTCAGGCAGTAGCCACAACGTCATCCACGTTGTCGCCTGCCTCCAGCACTCAATCGGTGAAAGTATCAATCACCAAGTCTATTATCGTTCGGAAGATGGTGTCAACTGGGAAGTGAGTTACGGCCCGCTTGCTGATGTGGGCTATGAAACCGGTTATTTTTCGGCAGATCAATATGCACTGGCAGCCAATGGACATAATGTGGCTATTTTGTATTCAGGTTCTATTGAAAATAGTGTCTGGATGTTCAAGTCGACCAACGATGGACAGACCTGGAATGCAAGAAGGGTTTGGCAAGACCCGTATGAGGGAGAGGATTTGGATGATGAAACGTTCTCCTACACAGACACTTTGTTCAGACCTATGAACGGTGCTATTGTTATCGACAACAAAGGCGTGGTTCATGTGGCTCTCAACACGTTTGAAATGATGCATAACGAAAACAATGACCCAGGCTTCTACTCCTATTGGTCTGGTCGTACCGTTGACGGTATCGTTTATTGGAATGACACCCAAACAGGACCCCTCCAATCGGAAAACGGTAACCCTCACGATGCCGCACGTCTTTGGTGGCCAATTCCCGGCGAAGAAGGCTATGTCGAGAAACATCCTGACCCAACCAAGTGGATTGGTTTTATTCCCCAATATGAAGATGCTTCATGGGAAAGTGACAAGTTCTATCATCTTGGTACTGAATATATCAACAAGTTCTACGGTGCTTCGGGTCACCCGGCTCTCTCATGCGACCCCAACGGCAATTTGGCTTGTGCCTATTCTTCTCCCTGCATGGCACAAGAGGATCCGTCTGATCCCTACTATTTCAGACATATTTACGTCAGCTACCGCAATGTTGACGACGGCTACTGGCGTCAGGCGGCGGATGACATTACCAATTCATCGCAAGTGTTTGAAATGATCTCTACTGAGAATTTGTTCACAATGGCAGTCCCCAACACAGTCAACCCAGGTGAATTCTGGTTTGGCTTCCAAAGTGACTCTCAGGTTGGTTTCTATTGGGGCAGCAATGCCAGCCAGGGTTCAGCTACAGAAAACATTGTCTATGTCACGAAAGTCGTTGCCGATCCCGATATGGTGGGAATTGGCACAAGCGGAGCATCGACGATTGACACTTTGGACTACACGACTTACGACTGGCAGTCGAACCACGGTGCCATTACGAGAACCATCAAGTGGCCCGACGGCAAGGTGAGCTTCGCCTATACCACCGCCAGCAATAACAGCTTCTCTGACCGAGGCACTGGCATCAGTACCTACGATGCCGTGAATGACGTGTGGATCACCAGCGGAGGCCGCGTCGAGAACGAAAGGACAGGTTTCGGCTCCATCGCCCGCTATGGTACGAATGGCATCGTCGTTGCATCCCATACTGCCTCCGACCTCGGTATTTACATTATCCCCAACAGGGACAACATCACACCCGACAACGTTCCAGCCACCCTTAGAATTGGTACTGATGAGTATTCTCACCCAGTTGTTATGACCTCAGGACCTAATCGTGACATCATCCATGTCGCCGCTGCGTTTTTCTCCGGTGAAGTGAATGGCGTGCAGAATGCTATCAGGTACTGGCGTTCGTCCAATGGCGGCCAGTCGTGGGACAAGGTATGCGTCGAACTTCCTTATCTCTCGGCTCAATATGGTACCTGTCATGGTACTAATTCTTATTACTGGATGGAGACTACCGATGATAACTGCCTCGCCCTTGTTGTCAACACGGGTCACACCGACGGTATCGTGCTCTACAGTTACGACAATGGCAACACCTGGGAGAGGAAAATTTACTTCCATGATCCCGCTCCAGGTGTAAATTTGGACAAAATGTTTGCTTATCCTCGTTGGACTTCTGCTGCATGGAACGACAACATGGAGTTGATGATGGCTTACGAGTTCAACTTCAGCAATCACCAAGGCAGTTATTCTCCCCAATTTGGTGGAGTCGCTTTCTGGAGCGAGTACATGCCTTATCGTGGTACTGGCGTGGAATATGGCTTCGACCCGAACAACCCAATGCCTCCCGTACAAGGCCAGCCCTTCATCATGGACAGTGCTTACCTTTATAGAGACATTCATAGCTCATGGTGGATGTGGTCGGATGCCACCCACGAAATGTGGCCTGAATACATCGGCTACCTGTCCACTCTTACCGACAACGGCGAATGGGAGAATCCCTATCAGGCAACGGAATTCAATATAGGGGACAGGGATCATGGCATGTATAACAGCGGCATTTGTGCTTTCCCCGTGCTTTGCACTGTGCCCGGATCCAACCGTCTGGTGGCTGTTTGGAGTGCATTGGACGAGAACCATTCCGACAGCAATGGCAACTATTATTATAAGCTCTTCGCCTCCTGCTCCGAAGACGGGGGCTACTCTTGGTCGAATATGGTGCATCTGACTAATCAACCCGCCTTCAACAATGCCGAGTTCGTGTATAACCAAGCTGCTGTGGTGGGCAATAAGCTGGTGGTCTTCTCACAGTGTGATGGCGAGACGGGCACTTATGTCCAAAGCGACGACAACGATCCTTACAACAATTTCTACATGGGTCTTGTCTATGACATCAACGCACTGTTTGGCGGCTCATTGGTGAATTACGTTCACATCACTGCCACTGCCAACCCGGCAGGTGCCGGTACAGTGAGCGGTGCGGGCAGCTACACGGAAGGCAGCACCTGCAC
>LXOW01365529.1_pt1 | contig 14027 bp, 13 predicted proteins | sample 1368591 | NCBI WGS metagenome assembly LXOW01 (sample SAMN04884650, study PRJNA319009) | bovine gut metagenome | isolation source: Cow rumen | host: Bos taurus | place: Italy: Legnaro (PD) | collected 2014-07-09
AGCGTCAGCCTGTTGCTGCCCGACGGCTTCGCGGGCCGCGCGCTGCATCTCTACGCCTTCGTTCAGGACGACCAGGGCCGCTGCTCGGCCACGGCCTACGGCTGCTTTGATAACGGCGACGATTCTTCTTTTAACGGCGAATTGGACGAATTAGACGAAGCTGGCGCAGAACGATTTGAGGCTAATTACTCGAAGGCTGGCGCATTCCAAACTAAGGCGGATTATGAGAAGGGAGAAGTGAGAAGAAAGAAGGGAAAAGAGAGAAGTGAGAATGGAGAAATGAGAAGGGGAATGACATAATCATTAACCTCATAACCCAATGAAAGAACTTTTTTCTGGGACAAGGTGCAATATGAGAAAAAACTTTCGTATTTTTGCATTTTGTTTTGGAATATAGTATATAGTATTTANNAGTATATAGTATTTATGGATATTACAGTTTCTCTCGTTCAGGCAGTTGCCGACGCGCTCAAGAATCTCTACGGCATCGAGGCCGATGCCAAAACCATCGTCCTGCAGGACACCCGCAAGGAGTTCAAGGGCGACTACACCCTCGTGGTGTTTCCCTATGTGAAACAGGCCCGCAAGAGTCCCGAGGCGGTGGCGGGCGAGATAGGCGAGGCGGTGAAGAACGCCCTGCCCGAGGTGGCGGGATATAATGTCATCAAGGGCTTCCTCAATTTTGAGATTGCCGACAGCTATTGGACCTCCTTCGTGACTGAGAAAACCAACGATGAGCGCTACGGCTTGAAGGCCTCTGACGAGAAAGAGGCTCCCGTGGTGGTGGAGTATTCGTCGCCCAACACCAACAAGCCGCTGCACCTGGGGCACATCCGCAACAACCTGCTGGGGTGGTCGGTGAGCCAGCTGCTGGCGGCCAACGGCGCCAACGTGAAGAAGGTGAACCTGGTGAACGACCGCGGCATCCACATCTGCAAGAGCATGCTGGCCTGGCTGCGCTACGGCAACGGCGAGACTCCCGAGACAAGCGGCATGAAGGGCGACCACCTGGTGGGCAAGTACTATGTGGAGTTCGACAAGCACTACAAGGAAGAGGTGAAGCAACTGACGGAGAGTGGGGTAGAGGAGGAGCAAGCCAAGAAGGAGGCCCCGCTGATGCTCGAGGCCCAGAGCATGCTGAAGCGCTGGGAAGAGGGCGACAAAGAGGTGCGCGACCTGTGGGAGAAGATGAATGGCTGGGTGTATGCCGGATTCGACGAGACCTACCGCCGTCTGGGCGTGGGCTTCGACAAGGTGTACTATGAGTCGAATACCTATCTGCTCGGCAAGGAGCTGGTGCAGAAGGGACTGGATATGGGCGTGCTGTTCCGCAAGGAGGACGGCTCGGTGTGGTGCGACCTCACGGGCGACGGCCTCGACCAGAAGCTGCTGCTGCGCCGCGACGGCACCAGCGTCTACATGACGCAGGACCTCGGCACGGCACTGCTGCGCCACAACGACTTCGGCGCCGAAAGGCTGATATATGTCGTGGGCAACGAGCAGGACTACCATTTCAAGGTGCTGAAGCTCATCCTCGGCAAGCTGGGCTTCGACTGGGCCGACAAGGTGTACCACCTGAGCTACGGCATGGTGGAGCTGCCCAACGGCAAGATGAAGTCGAGAGAGGGCACGGTGGTGGACGCCGACGACCTGATTGACGAGATGGAGAAGACCGCCGAGGAGATGAGCCGCGAGCACGGCAAGAACGACGAGCTGAGCCCCGAGGAGCAGAAGCGCCTGTATCATATTCTGGCCCTCGGCGCACTGAAATACTTCATCCTCAAGGTGGACCCGACGAAGAACATGCTCTTCAACCCCGCCGAGAGTATCGACTTCAACGGCAACACGGGCCCCTTTATCCAGTACACGCATGCGAGAATCAAGAGCATCGTGCGCAAGGCGGAAGGAGAAATGAGAAATGAGAAGGGAGAAGGGAGTAGTGAGAATGGCGGATTGAATGAGAAGGAGAGGGGAGTGGTGAAGACTCTGCATGCGCTGCCGGAGACCATCGCCGCCGCCGCCGCCGCCTACAGCCCCGCCATGGTGGCCAACTACGCCTACGATTTGGCCAAGGCCTTCAACAGCTTCTATCAGGACACGCCCATCCTCAAGGAGAGTGACCCGCAGGTGAAGCAGTTCCGTGTGCAGCTCTGCGCCATGGTGGCCAACGCCCTGAAAAATACGATGAATATCCTCGGCATCGAGGTGCCGGAAAGGATGTGATTATTATAGGAGACAGGAGATAAGGAGATAAGATAAGACAATACGATTTGACGACAAGGTGATTATATATGAATATCTTTACAACTGAGCTGGAGACGCCGGCGTATCTCTGCGACCGAAAAGACCGGCTGCATCCCTGGGCGGCGGTGAGATTGTGCCAGGAGGTGTCGGAGGCGCACAGCAAGACCACAGGCATAGGCTATGAGGAACTGATAAGCCAAAACAGGATATGGATTATCTCTCGCGCGTACTATATTATATATAAGCGCCCGACGGCATTCGAGAAGATTATGTTAAGTACGTGGTCGCGCGGCAACGACGGACTGTTTGCCTTCCGCGACTACCGCATGACCAACGCCGAGGGCGAGATGATGCTGGCCGGCACCACTTACTGGCCGATGATTGACTATCAGACCCGCAAACCCATCCGTCTGAAGGAGGTGATGGTCAACTACGAATACCGCCAGGAGGAAGCCACAGACCACAGCGTCCTAGAGCGTTTGCGGCTGCCCGACATGTCGCAGCCCGACGGTTGTTTCGAGCAGACGGCGCTGTTTTCACTCATCGACCACGCACAGCACGTCAACAATTCGGAATATGTCCGTCTGGTGTTCGACAGCCTGATGCAGACCGATTTTGATCTTGACAAGCCGTTCAGCTTGGAGATGAATTACCAGCACGAGACACAACCCGACGACACGCTCTCAGTTTTGCGTAAACAGGACAACGGTGCTGTCTGGATTCAAATAAGCAATTCTCGTGGACTTAGCGTGGTGGCTAAAGTAAAGTTTAAAGTTTAATTTTTAAGGTTTAAAGATTGGCTGGCGCAGACCTGTGGGTTTGCGTCTTCTATTTTGATATTACCTATTTGGTTAATATCAGGGTTATGTTAAGTAGAAAATATTGTAGATAAAACAGACCTCTCATAGATATTATACTTTCTATACCCTCTATAGAATGCTGTCTAGGAGTGCCTGTTTGTCGATTCGGCAGTCGTGTTTCAGCTGTGGCACGCTGCCGTGGGTGACGAACTCGTCGGGAATGGCAAGAATACGGATGTTGGCGCACTGGTCGGGATGATGCTCGGCGAAATAAGTTTCCACGGCTTCGCCGAAGCCACCATTTTTCACGCCGTCTTCGATGGTGACGATACGGCGGAATCTCTTGGCGGCAATGGCGTCAAGCAAGGCTGTGTCGAGCGGCTTGAGGAAACGCAGGTCATAGACGGCGGCGGAGATGCCCATGGGCTGAAGCTCCTCGGCGGCGGCCAAGGCATCGTTGCCCGGGTGCCCCAGGCTGAGGAAAGCCACGTCGCCACCCTCTTTCAGGCAGCGCCCCTTCCCTATCTCCAACGCCTCCATCGGCGACTGCCAGTCGCTGTAAATACTTAATCCTCTGGGGTATCGGATTACAATAGGTCCTGTCTCCGGCAGTTGTGCGGTGTACATCATGTTGCGCAGTTCGTGGTCGTCCATAGGGGCGCAGACGGTGAGCCCTGGTATTGGACGCAAGGCTGCCAGGTCGAACATGCCGTGGTGTGTAGGGCCGTCGTCGCCCACCAGGCCGGCGCGGTCGAGACAGAGCACCACGTGGAGCCGTTGCAGCGCCACGTCGTGAATGAGTTGGTCGTAGGCGCGCTGGGCAAAAGAGGAATAGATGTTGCAGAACGGCACCATGCCCTGTGCCGCCAGGCCGGCGGCGAAAGTGACGGCGTGCTGTTCAGAGATGCCCACATCGAAGGTACGCTCGGGCATCTGCTCCATCATGAAGTTGAGCGAGCATCCCGTGGCCATGGCGGGCGTGATGCCCACGATGGCGGGGTTCTTCTCGGCCAGCTCGATGATGGTGTGGCCGAAGACGTCCTGGTATTTGAGAGGTTGGGTTTCGGTGTTTAGTGTTCGGAGCTGCTGACCCGTTTCGGCGTCGTATTTGCCTGGGGCATGGTAGACAATGGGATTCTGCTCGGCCTGTTTGAGGCCTTTGCCCTTGCGTGTCACCACATGGAGTAGCACGGGACCGTTGATGGTCTTGAGGCGTGCGAGTATTTCGCTGAGCTTGACGATGTCGTGTCCGTCGACGGGGCCAAAATAACGGATTCCAAACGACTCGAATAGGTTGAAGTTGCCCAGGGCGAGGGTCTTGGCCACGCGTGTCAGCCGCTGAAAGAGGTCTTTCGAAAGGCGGCGCAGACGTTTGCCTTCGTCGAGGCGCTGCCACACCTGTTCCTTCAGACGGTTGTAGCGTCGCGACGAGGTGATGCGCATCAGGTAGTTGTTCAGTCCGCCGACGGCCTTGTCGATGGAGATGCCGTTGTCGTTGAGAATCACCAGGATGTTAGCCTTCGATTGGCCCACGTTGTTCAATGCTTCGAAGGCCTCGCCGCCGGTGAGTGAGCCATCGCCGATGACGGCGATATGTTTGCGGCGCTCGTTGCCTTGCAGTTTCGATGCCACGGCCATGCCCAGGGCGGCAGAGATGGAGGTGGAGCTGTGGCCGGTGCCAAAGGCATCGTAGGGGCTTTCGCTCATCTTCGGGAAGCCGCTGATGCCGCCGTAGGTGCGGATGGTTTGGAAAGCCTCCCTCCTACCCGTCAGTATCTTGTGGGCGTAGGACTGGTGGCCTACGTCCCAGATGAGCTTGTCGTCGGGGGTGTTGAAGACATAGTGCAGCGCCACGGTGAGTTCCACGGTGCCGAGGCTCGAGGCCAGGTGGCCCGGGTGGGTTGAGAGGGTGTCGACGATATAGGCACGCAGCTCGTCGGCGACGGCTTGCAGTTCGCCAGGGTTGAGTTGTTTGAGGTCGGAAGGACTATTTATATCAGATAGTTTCATCAGTTGAATTTATAGTTGGGTGCTTGTTTGGACAGAGGCTCGAAGGCTTTGTTCAGTTTCTTGTCAGTCAGGCGGCCTTGGGCACCGTCGTGCAGTTCCCATTTGCCGTCAACAAAGATACAGGCTTGTTCCACGCCCGAGGGTACGTAGTACTGGAAGAGGCCCTCCATGCCAGGCACTTGGGGCTCAACATCGTCAAAGATAATCATCTTCTCCTTCTTCTCTTTTACCTTCTCCACCATGCGGTAACGGCCCCCTTTCCCTTTCTCGCGCTTGCGCTCCACGGTCTGCACCACCTGGGTTTCGTAGGAGAGGTTCACCATGGCGTCGTTCACATATTCAAGCACAATACGGCGCAGGTTGCGCATGCGACGGAACAGTGGGGCGCCGAATTGGGGCACGCCGCCCTTGATAACCACCGGTTCGATGATTTTGCGGTCGGTAATATTGTCCACCCCGTTCCATCCAAGCAGCGTATAGTAGGTATGACCGCTGGCGGTAGTCTGTATAAGGTCCTGGTAGACAGCCCCCAGCCACTGGTCGGGAGAGAGGATGCTCTCCTCGCGGTTCATGATTTCTTCCGATTTGTCGTGGAGCAGTCGGTATTGGAAATCCTCTTCCTTGTCGTTGTAGTATTGCACGGCGCCGAAGCATTCGAACTCACCGTTGTCGCGCACCACGGCCCAAGTGAAGATACGGAAGAGCTTGTCGGGCGAGGTGAGCACCGATACATAGTCGGGGAGTTCCCATTGCCACCGTTCCGACTCCACTTCCTCGAGGGCCGCCGCCAGCACGCCCACGGCCTCCTCGGAGGCCAGGTAGCGCTCGTTGTCTGTCGGAGCCCCCGCCACACGCTCCATCAGCGCCGTCAAACGCTTCTCATGGCTGCGCATGGCATTCTTGTCTTGAGAATGCACTGTCGGACACAACATCAACAGCAGTATAAATAGTATGCCTCTATTTATTGTCATATTTGTTTAAAAAAACGCAAGATGGGGATATTTATTTTGTTACGATAATAAAAAATGTGTGTTTTAAATTTTGCCGAATGGAATATTTTTCATATTTTTGCAGTTTAAAATCTGGGTTAGAATATGTCGAAATCAAACATAGACAATCTGATAATCATTGGCGACCGTGTGCTGATAGAACCCTCGATGGCCACCAAGAAGACCAAGGGAGGGCTTCTGCTGCCCGCGGGCTACCAAGAGAAGGAGGAGGTGCAGAGCGGTTATATCCTCAAGTGTGGCCCGGGCTACCCCCTGCCCTCTTCTACCGACGGAGAGGAATGGAATCCCGCGGACAAGGAACCACGCTACCTGCCCCTGCAGGTGAAGCCCGGTGACATGGCTATCTATATGGCTAAGAACGCTGTGGAAATTAAATATGACAGCAAGAAATACTTCATCGTTCCACAGAACGCCATCTTGATGGTGGAACGGGAGGAGTTTTGAATTAAGAATTAAGAATTTAGAATTATACATTACAATGACATCCAACGAGATACGTAAGGCTTTTTTAGACTATTTTGAGAGCAAGGATCACCATGTGGTGCCGTCGGCCCCCATGGTCATCAAGAACGACCCGACGCTGATGTTCACCAACGCCGGCATGAACCAGTTCAAGGACATCTTCCTAGGCAACCAACAGCGCCAGTGGCCCCGCGCCACCGACAGCCAAAAGTGCCTCCGTGTCAGTGGCAAGCACAACGACCTTGAAGAGGTGGGACATGACACCTACCACCACACGATGTTTGAGATGCTGGGTAACTGGAGTTTCGGCGACTATTTCAAGAAAGAGGCCATCGCCTATGGCTGGGAGTTTCTCACCAAGGTGATGAAGATTAACAAGGACTGGCTCTATGTCACTGTCTTCGGTGGCGACGAGAAGGAGGGCCTTGCCATGGATACCGAAGCCTACGACTTCTGGAAAGCCCATATCAGCGAAGACCGCATTCTGAAGGGTTCTAAAAAGGATAATTTCTGGGAGATGGGCGACCAAGGCCCCTGTGGTCCCTGCTCCGAAATTCATGTCGACATCCGTTCCGACAAGGAGAAGGCCAAGGTGCCTGGCAAGGACCTTGTAAACAAGGACAATCCGCAGGTGATAGAGATATGGAACTTGGTGTTCATGCAGTTCAACCGCAAGGCCGACGGCACCCTCGAACCGCTGAAGGCCAAGCATATTGATACCGGTATGGGTTTTGAGCGCCTCTGCATGGTGATGCAGGGCAAACGCTCGAACTACGATACCGATGTATTCCAGCCCCTGATTCAGGAGATTGCACATAAATGCGGCAAGCGCTACGGTGACAATGAGGACGCTGATATCGCTATGCGCGTCTGCGCCGACCACCTGCGTGCCGTAAGTTTCAGCATTGCCGACGGCCAGTTGCCCAGCAACGTGAAGGCCGGTTACGTCATCCGCCGCATTTTGCGCCGGGCTGTCCGCTATGGTTACACTTTCCTTGGCTTTACAGAGCCTTTCATAAATACCCTCGTCCCTACCCTTGTGGGACAGATGGGTCACCAGTTTCCCGAACTACAGAAGCAACAGGAGCTGATTCAACGTATCATCCTTGAAGAGGAGCAGGCTTTCCTGCGCACCCTCGCCGGCGGCATCAAGCGCTTCAACGACTATATCAACACTGTGGGCAGTGGTTCCACCGCTGTCACCAAATCCATTGACGGTGCCTTTGCCTTCGAACTCTTCGATACCTATGGATTCCCCATCGACCTCACCCAGTTGATGGCCACCGAGAAAGGCTGGTCGGTCGATATGGATGGTTTCCAGGAAGGTCTTGCCGAACAAAAAGAGCGCAGTCGCGGAGCCGCCAAGGTGGAGAGCGACGACTGGGTAGAATTGATGCCCGGTGTGGAGGAGGAGTTTGTGGGATATGACACTCTCGAGGCAGATACTCGTATTGCCCGCTACCGTCATGTAAAAGCCAAAGATAAAGAGTTCTATCAGCTGGTGTTTGACCGCACGCCTTTCTACGGCGAGAGTGGCGGACAGGTGGGTGATACTGGTGTATTAAGAATTGAGAATGAAGAATTTAGAATTACTGGAACCAAGAAAGAGAATGGGCTAATCGTCCATATCGTAGACGCGGCGGATTTCGAACGTCTCATTTCTCACTTCTCACTTCTCAATTCTCACTTCTCAGTTTCAGTCGATGCCGACCGTCGTGCCGCCATTGCTTGTAACCACTCGGCCACCCACCTCATGCACTATGCTTTGCGTCAGGTACTTGGAGAGCACGTAGAACAGAAAGGTTCCTGTGTCGACGCCCAGCGTCTGCGCTTTGACTTCAGTCATTTCGCCAAGCTGTCGCAGGAGGAGATACGCGATGTGGAGCACCGTGTGAACCGCATGATACGCCAGTGTCTGCCGTTAGAGGAACATCGCGCCATGCCCATCGCCGAAGCTCAGAAACTTGGTGCCATGGCCCTCTTTGGAGAAAAATACGGAGACAAAGTGCGTGTGGTGAAATATGGCTCCAGTGTTGAATTCTGCGGTGGCACCCATGTTGCCAATACCGGTATGATTGGTTCTTTCCGTATCGTCAGCGAGGGTGCCGTGGCTGCCGGCATGCGCCGTATCGAGGCCATTACTGCCCAGGCGGCCACCGACTTTGCCGATGCGCAGCAGGAACTGATAGCCTCTCTCAACGATATGTTCAAGGGTACCAAGGACCTAGGTGCCTCCATTGTTAGGTTACAGGAGGAGAACGGGCAGTTGAAAGTTGAAAACGGGAAGTTGAAAGAAAAGATTGCGGTAGGTGTGGTGAAAGGTATTGCCGCCAAGTTGCAGATTTCTCCCACTTTCGTAGAGCGTATGGACAGCGACGTCACTGACCTCAAGGACACTCTCATCGCCCTCCGTAATGACTATCCCGACATGGCCGTAGTGCTCGGTAGCGTCACGGCTGGGAAGCCCGCCCTGCTTATCGTGCTGGGCCAGGCGCGTATCGATGCCGGCCTCAATGCTGGCCAGATGGTACGTGCCCTAGGCAAAGAAATCCAAGGCGGTGGCGGTGGGCAGCCCTTCTTTGCCACCGCTGGTGGCAAGAACCCCGACGGCCTCAATAAAGCCCTCGCTCTTGCAAAAGACATGCTGGCATAAATCACTTAAGCAATAAAATAATCAAACATTCAAACAATCAATATTATGGATTTACAGACCATCACCTCCCTGATGCTGTCCGCCGACTACAAGGACAGAATGAAAGCTGAGTACTACCACCTGCAGAACCGCAAGGAGAACCTCGAGGCAGTGCTGAAACTGTGGGACAGCGGCAAGCTCCCCTTCACTCCCGACTGCCCTCGCAGCATTTACGACCTGCAGCTCCGTGCCATGAATGACTATATGGCCGTTCTGGAGGCTCGTGCAATAATTGAGAAAATCGTCCTGTAAAAGTGACCGATAGACTTACGTTTGATCTGCAGACCACCTGCGGAGAGGCTCGTGTTGGGATTATCCATACCGACCATGGCGACATCGAGACGCCTATTTTTATGCCGGTTGGCACTGCTGGAAGTGTTAAAGCGGTACATCAACACGAGTTGCGTAATAATATTGGTGCTCAAATAATTCTAGGGAATACATATCATCTATATCTACGCCCTGGATGTGATATCTTGCGCCAAGCGGGAGGGTTGCATAAGTTTAACGGCTGGGAGCGCCCCCTACTGACCGATAGTGGCGGCTTTCAGGTTTTCTCGCTGGCCGAAAATCGCAAGATCAAGGAAGAGGGATGCACTTTCCGTAGCCATATAGATGGCAGCAAGCATCTATTTACACCGGAGAACGTGATGGATATACAGCGTATCATTGGGGCCGACATCATGATGGCCTTCGATGAGTGCTGCCCTGGAGACAGTGACCATCGTTATGCAAAACGTTCAATGGAACTTACACACCGCTGGCTCGACCGTTGCATTAAGCGTTTTGACGAGACGGAACCCTTCTACGGACACCATCAGGCACTCTTCCCTATCGTTCAGGGATGCCAGTATGAGGATCTGAGAAAGATATCTGCCGAGTATATTGCCAGTAAAAACCCCGAGGGTTGCGCTATCGGGGGATTGGCCGTGGGTGAGCCTACGTATGTGATGTACAATATGATAGAGGTGGTTAACGCCATCCTGCCCCAAGACCGTCCGCGTTACCTGATGGGGGTGGGAACCCCACTGAATATTCTTGAATCTATCGAGCGTGGAGTTGATATGTTCGACTGTGTGATGCCTACACGTAATGGGCGCAATGGCTTGCTGTTTACCGCTGAAGGCACCATAAATATTAAAAACAAAAAGTGGGAAACCTGTTTTGAGAGTGTTAATGCCTTGTTTCCTGACGATATTAATGTGCTGGAAACGCCCTATACTCTCGCTTATTTACATCATCTTATTCGTGCAGAAGAAATACTTGGTTTACAGATTTGTTCAATATTGAATTTAAAGTTTTACTTATGGCTCGTTGGCGAGGCCCGGAAACGAATTCTTGAGGGTGACTTTGCTCAATGGAAAGCCAGTATGATACAGAATCTGGGTCGTCGGTTGTAGCTTCAGTGTTGAATTCTTGTTGATATTTTGCCAGTAGTCATTCGCGCGCGCATATAAATAATATGTAATTTTGTACACTAAAATATTTGTGTACATATGTTTGACTTTTCCAATCTACTCAATGATAGTCAGGCTCTTGTGTTTACAGTACTACTGCTGGTGGCACTGATAATATCCTGCATGTATTATGGCTTGTTCCACTTTCGTATCGGACGTTGGCACAGGAAAAAAACTGCCGTCAATCAGCAGTCAGGGGATTCCCTACCACCAGTAAGTGTGGTTCTTACCGCACACAACGACGCTGTTTGGCTCAAGGAGAATCTGGTTTACCTGCTGGAACAAGATTACCCCAACTTCGAAGTTGTTGTGGTGGACTACATGAGTCAGGATGACACTCGTTTTGTTTTGAAGCTGTTGAAAGACTACTACCCTCATTTGAAAGTTGTACCTTTCAAGGAGGATGTCAATCTTTTCCAAGGCAAGAAATACCCCCTTTCCATCGGTATCAAGAGTGCCAAGAACGATATCCTTCTCCTGGCCGACCCTGATTGCACCCCGAGCAACATGCGATGGTTGCGCGGCATGGTGCGCGGCTATTACAGACGCGACGTACAGATAGTGCTGGGATACTGCGGATTGAAGCGCACAAAGACCCTTTTGGGTGTTATGCAACAATATGACAATTTACTCTATAGTGCCAACTACTTGGGATGTTCCCTCCTTGGACATCCCTACACTGCCTCAGGCCGCAATCTCAGCTACCGCCGCAACTTTTTCTTTAAACAGGGGGCTTTCATCAACCACTATAATGTTGCCGGTGGTTCGGACGATCTCTTTGTATACCAGAATGCTACACGTGCCAATACCGCCATTTGTATCGATGATGATGCTTGTCTTGTTACAGAGCCCAAGAAGAGTTTCGGACAGTGGCACCGGCAGCGTCTCGACCGTGTGTCGACTCGCAACTGGCACAGTGTGGGCAGTCGTATGTTGGAGGATATCCCGGGAATAGCCACCGTGGTGTTTTATACCATGGGAATACTGTTGCTGATGAGTGGCGGCTTACCCTGGGGGGCATTGTTGGTTGCTGCTGTGCTTCGATGGTCTTGGCAAATAGTCTCTTTTGCTCAGCTGGCACGGCGTTTCGACGCTGGTTTGGTCTACCTTGCAGCCCCACTGCTGGAAATTTATTTTATCATTGCAAATACTATTTTGGTTCTTACGCCGTTAAGTAACAACAGGAAATTCAGCAAATAGGTGGAACCGAAAGTAGCAACGACCGATCGAATCAAACGCGACTACCAACTCGTGTGCGATGCCCGTGACAATGGCAGTCCTAAAGCCTTTGCCGACCTCATGGCCTTCTACCGAGAGCCCCTCTATTTGTTGTTGCTGCGTATGACCCGAAACACTACCATCGCCGCCGACCTTACGGTGGATACCTTCAGCAAGGCCTTCCTCCAGTTGCACCGCTACTCCCCTACCGGCACCTTCAGTTCGTGGCTTTTTTCTATCGGCGTACATATCTATATAGACCAACTCCGCAAGCGCAAATTAGAGACAGTGTCGCTTGGGTGCATGGCGCGTAACGGTGAACATGAAACCATTGAATACCAGATACCTTCCAGTCAGCCAAACCCTGAGGAATCCATGATTCGCATGCAGCGCGACAACGCTCTCCGCGAGGTGGTGTCGCAGCTCAAGGAGCCCTACCGCCAAATCATTGAGATGCGTTATTACGACGACCTCTCCTATGAGGAAATTGCCCAACGCACCCATATTCCCTTGGGCACCGTGAAAATCCGACTGTTGCGTGCAAAAAACCTGTTGGCATCCATTGTCAAAGAGAGAGGAGATGTGATATAGGTTAAAGGTGAAGGGTTAAAGAAATGAAACAGGCATTGATAATAATAGCAGCCCTGCTGATGTCGACGGCCGTCATGGCCGACGACGAGGGTGTTCCGAGGCGACGCCCCAGTGGACTCTCTGTGTTCGCCGGGACGGGAGTGGTATGGGCGGACGATGCCAATGCCAATTTCTATTCGGGTCGTCCCGATGACAACAAAAACAGCATTGACCTCGTGCTCCATAGTAACAACTATGGCACTCGAATTTGGAACAGCCTTGTCAACAGTCGCCTTATCGATGCTCAGACCATAGGTAGCTATAACCAACTTCAGGTGGTGGAGTATCCCAACATGTACTACCGCACCTCTTACCAACTGGGGTTGGGTATCCGGTATGACTACTCCAACGGCTTCGGCTGGTTGCTGCGTTTCGACATCTGGCGTCTGCGCACCCTTGGAGCCTTCAACCTCAGTTCCAACAATGGTATGGGCATACTAAGCGATAATCGCCAGTATATCCGCTGCGGCATGTCAGGCAAAGAGGACCGTATCAGCATCGACCTCGCCATCACCCGTACCGTTGACCTGGGCGACAACCTCTGCCTCGAGGTGGACCTCGGAGCCAGTATCAACAACACCCGCGTCAAAGAAAACCTGATGGAAATTGACGGCGAGACCTATTCGATACTCAATGTTTGGGGTGGACGAACTCCTGATGTCGGTATTGGCAGCTATGAATACCAGAACCAGGGCGGCCTTGGATGGGGTGTGTTCATGAGCGGCTTGGTGGGCTACTCCATCGAGGGGGTCGGCGCCATCAAGGCTGGATACACCTGCTACCATGCCAAGACCAACCTCGAGGGCTATAACCTCATGGGCTGGCACCACAGCATTATCCTACGTTTTGAAATCAATAATTTTAGCTTTTTATAAATGATTACATTTACCCCATTGGCAGACAGCGACCATTCGCACTTTGCCCAAAGCCTGTTTGAAGAGGCGTTCCCCGAGCAGGAGCGCCCGCCCTTCTCTAGTCTCCGGCATAGAGATGCCGGCAAATTCCATTTTCTTGTCGCCGAGAATGGCGACGACCCGGTGGGTATCCTCACCTACTGGACTTTTGAAGACCTGGTATACATTGAGCACTTCGCCATCGCCGAAGAGCTCCGCAACCAAGGACTCGGAAAAGCCACCTTCCTCAATTTTCTTTCGCAACAGACCGAGCAGGTTGTCCTCGAAGTGGAAACCGCTGTAAGCGAGGAGGCTGAACACCGTATAGAGTTCTATGCGAGTATGGGACTCTTTCAGAATCCCCAACCCTATGTTCAACCCCCTTATCGTGAAGGAGGTCAGGAAGTTGAGATGATTATTATGTCAAAGTACGAGTTGGATGACGACGAATTTGACGTTATTCGCAATCTTCTCTACCATGAAGTGTACGGCATTAATTAAGAATCAGGAATCAAGAACCAAGTTTTTTTATCATGTAAATATCTGTATAATAAATACATAAAACTATTCTTTCAAAAATAAATAAAAAAAATTTGGTCGGTTTGTAAAAT
>LXOW01197365.1_pt1 | contig 14024 bp, 10 predicted proteins | sample 1368591 | NCBI WGS metagenome assembly LXOW01 (sample SAMN04884650, study PRJNA319009) | bovine gut metagenome | isolation source: Cow rumen | host: Bos taurus | place: Italy: Legnaro (PD) | collected 2014-07-09
GGCGGGCATCATCCGCACGCCGCTGGATCCCGACACTACCTATTCCGACGATCCGCTCCGGATGCTGCGGGCGGTGCGCTTCGCGGCGAAACTTTCTACCCCGGAGATGGCTTTCCGCATCGTTCCGGAGTCCATCGCGTCGATGCAGCGCAATGCCCGTCGCCTGGAAATCCTTTCCGCCGAACGCATCGCCGAAGAACTGAATAAGATGCTGCTGACCGCCGCACCGTCGATGGCGTTCCGCCTGCTGGACGAAGCGGGGCTGCTGGGCGCGATCCTGCCGGAAATCGCAGCGCTGAAAGGCGTGGAGACCGTCGATGGCAAAGGGCATAAGGACAATTTCGAGCATTCCGTCGCCGTGCTCGACCACGTGGCGGAATCTACTGCCGGCTGGCCGCCGGAAAAGGCGCTCTGGCTGCGCTGGGCCGCGCTTCTGCACGATATCGGCAAACCGGCGAGCAAGCGCTTTGTCGCCGGACAGGGCTGGACTTTCCACGGGCATGAGGTCATCGGCGGCAGGATGGTCCCGCCGATTTTCGAGCGGCTGCGGCTGCCGCTGGATGCGATGAAATATGTCCGGAAACTGGTGCAGTTGCATCTGCGCCCCATCGCCCTGGCAGACGAGGGGGTGACGGACAGTGCCGTGCGCCGGCTGCTTTTCGACGCCGGCGACGATACGGACGACCTGATGATCCTGTGCCGCGCGGACGTGACCTCCAAGAATCCCGTCAAGGTGGCGCGGATCCAGGCGAATTTCTCGCTGGTGGAACGGAAACTGGTGGAGGTGGAGGAGAAGGACGCCATCCGCAATTTCAAGAACCCTATCAACGGGGAGTATGTGATGCAGACCTACGGCCTGCCGCCCTGCAGTCAGATCGGGGAACTCAAGGAATATGTCAAGGAAGCCATCCTGGACGGCCGGATCGGCAACAACTTCGAGGAAGCGGATGCGCTGATGCGTGCGCGTGCCGCGGAAATGGGTCTGAAGCCGTTATCGCGCTGACCCGCCCTTTGAGCAAGACGCCGATAAAACCGGAAATACAAAGGATAAGGAGCTTCCTTATTGAAGGACAGGTTTCAGGATGAGGTGGAATTCGTACTCCTGCGGGAAGGTCCGGTAAGGCTCCTCAGGCCGGGAGCCCCAGGAATCGACGCCGCCCACGCCATTCTGCCGCAGGTCCAGGTGGATGTGCGTCTTTCCGTCCGGGTGAAGTTCCCGGGAGTGGAACTGGGCGCTGAATGAGCGACCTTTGAGGGATTTCAATGAAGGGTCCAACCGGGCATTCCGGACACTAATGTCCATATCTTTCCTGGCATAGGGGAGTGCAGAGGCGGAAAAGTCCGCATCGGGACAGGAGAATTCGATACCCTTCCCGGCCAGGCTTGTAACCCGGAACCAACGGAGGGCGCAATGGTTCCCCGATTCCTGCGGCCGGGCATAGCCTAAATGATACTGCTGCGAAACAAACTGCGACCACCTGCCCATCTGCGCCGACGAATGTCGGTCCGCGTAAGTCTCATAGGGGCCGTAGCCCAGCCATTCCACCCGGTCATACTCCTGCGCCATCGCCATCTCTATCCCGTAGCGGAGCAGTTCCGGTGCGTCCGGCCGAAGGGAATGCATCTTTTGGGTAACGGAGAGACTGCCGTCCGGGAGTTGCTCATAACAGACCGTAACCTGGCAGAGGGTTCCGATTCTGTACAGGACAGTGCGTTTCCCTTCCTTTTCGAAGTCTCCGTTTGCCTGAAGAAGTTCCATTTCGGGATACAGCCACTCCTTGGAGGTGTTTTGGTATTTTGCGCCCATATCGTTCTCCGTAAGGGCCCGGCCGAAACACGGCATCATCGGTCCGGAGAGCAGTTCTTTCCCTGCAATCTGCCAGGAACAGAGTGCGCCGGAAACCGGGTCGAAAGCCACCTTTGATGAAAAGCCGTCCAACTGTGCCGGTGCGGGGATATAGGGCTCGTCCCTGTATATCATTTGCTCATGGGCTATGCGGCATCCTGCATCCAGAATCCCGGAGGCATGGGTGAGATAATAGCCGACGTTCAGCCGCAGTGCCTTACAGGAGGCGTACGGAGCGGCGTCCTTTTCGTCAAACAGCCGGATTTCTTTTTGCTGCTGCGCTCCGATACCGGACAGGTCCAGGCTTCCGCAGAGCACGGTCCTCTGGCTGTGAAGGTCTTCGTCGGCGACAAGTTCCCATCGCAGTTGAATGCCGTCCAGGCTGACAAAGAAGTTCTCGTTGAAAACCGTGACCTTCCCCAACGTCCCCTCGCTCCGGGTATGGATGTTCTGCATCAGATACTGTGCTTCATAAGCATGGGGATGGAGCGTCCTGTCGGCGGCGAGCAGGCCGTTGCAGTTATAGGAGTTCCCGCTGGGATCCGTCTTGTTGAAATCCCCTCCAAAGGCATAGACATATCCACCTTCTGCATCCTTCCAGGGCCACTTGAGCGCCTGGTCTGCAAAATCCCAGATGAATCCGCCCTGGTAGGAAGGGTACTTGCGGATCAAGTCCCAGTATGTTTTTAATCCACCCAGGGAATTGCCCATGGCGTGCGCATACTCACACTGGATGATAGGCCGGTCACCGGTCTTGGCAAACCATTCCGAATGCGCATAATCCGCATACATCGGGCAATAGATGTCGGAGGTATAGTGAAGGTCGTCACGGGGGCCGCGGTTGGCCTTCTCAATGACATTGGCCCTCTCATACAGGACAGGCCGGGAGGAATCTTCCGACTTGATCCAGTGATAGCAGGCTTCGAAGTTGGGGCCGTCACCCGCCTCGTTCCCCAGGCTCCAGAACAGGATGGACGGATGGTTGAAATCCCGGCAGACCATCCTTTGGACACGCTCCAGATGGGCGGAGGCATACTCCGGGTTCCGGGCGAGCGTTCTGTCCTTGGCATCCCCCAGTCCGTGGGATTCGTTGTTGGCTTCATCCATCACATAAATGCCGTACCGGTCACATAGGGCATACCACTCCGGGTCATTGGGATAATGGGATGTGCGGACCGCATTGATGTTCAATTCCTTCATCAGGCGGATATCCTGAATCATCTCCTCCCGGCTCACCACGTATCCGCCGGTGGAACTTATTTCGTGGCGGTTGACGCCCTTGATCAGGATGGGCTGCCCGTTCACGAACAGTTGACGTCCCTTGATTTCCACCGTCCTGAAGCCAAAGTCCAGTTCGGCCTTAAAGGATTCTCCCTTTGCATCGGATGCCCGGACCTCAAGGTGATAGAGACTGGGGGACTCGGCGCTCCACAGGCGCGGATTAGCAATTCTGCCCTCGGCAGGGACTTCCTGCCCGTCTATGAAGAAACGCAATTTTTTTACGCCCTTGGTAACGGAAGTGACAATCCGGTAGTTGCCGTCCATATCCGCCGATATCCGGATATCTTCAATGCGGGCCTTGGGAAGCGCACGTACCCAGACACCCCGGGCAATTCCGGAAAGTCGCCAAAAATCCTGGTCTTCCAGCCAGGTCCCGTCGCACCAGCGAAATACTTCCAGGGCGATCAGGTTTTCCTTGCCGAAGCGCACTAGGGAAGTGATGTCAAAGTCTGCCTGCAGTTTGCTGTCTTCGCTGTATCCGGCTTTCTGTCCATTGATCCATACACGGACGTTGGAAGTGGCCGAGCCTATCGTAAGAATGATGTCACGTCCTTTCCACCCGGCTGGAACCTGGAAAATCCTGCGGTATTGTCCTACGTGATTGCCTTCTGAGGGCACGAAAGGAGGGTTGAGGTCATCCTTGCTGCCGGGCCAGGGATACCCGTTGTTCAGGTAAATGGGGTCTCCGAAGCCGTTCAGTTCCCAGCATCCCGGGACGGACATCGTCCCCCAGGAAGCGTCATCCACTCCGGACGCATAGAACCCGTCCTCCCGTTCCTCCGGCGTGTTGAATCCCTGGAACTTCCAAGTGCCCGACAGGTCTGAAACCGGGACGTCGGAAACAAAGGTGGCGTGAAGCGGCAGCCTGTTCTCGCTGTTGACTGCGGGGTTTTGCCAGGCAGGATCCGCATTGGCGCGGGTGGCCACCGTGGAGGAGAGAAAAATGATCAGAAGAAGGCGCATAGGTGATAGGTTATTCAATGGCAAAATTGCAAGATTTTTTCTTGAATTCCATACCGCTGGCAGCTGCTTTTTAGACATTTTTCAATCAATTATTCCTTTATTTCCGGCAACGATGCTATCTTTGAATGAAGATTTGTAATTTCGTATCACGATAAAATATGGCCCTGACCGACAAATACCTTTCCTTCATTTCCGGCATCCGGCGCTATTCTCCGCGGACGCAGGCCATCTACCGTGACGTGCTGGACCGCTATGAGGCTTACAGCGGTGATTACCCAGAGTCGGTCAACATCCGGTCGCTTCGCAATTACGAGATGTATCTGCTGGATGGCTGCAAGGAATCCCCCCGGACGGTGGACCTCCATTTGAGCGTGCTCAGCGGCTTTGCGCGTTTCCTGATGCGGGAAGGGCTGCTGGCCTCGAATCCCGTGCGCCTGGTGCCCCGCCCCAAAAAGGAAAAGCGCCTGCCGGATTTCTTCCGCGAGGAAAGCATCAAGGAATACCTTGCCGCCACCGAAGCGGATGCGGGGGAAGATACGCTGGAACTGCTGCTGGCGCTCGCTCCGGGTGACAAGACCGCGCTTCATCTTTATCAGCGCCGGCTTGCGCGGCTGATTGTCAGTCTCTTGTATTCGACGGGCCTGCGCCGATCGGAACTGGTGGGACTGAACCGCGGGGACCTGGACTTGCGGCGCGGGGCCATCGACGTGACGGGTAAGGGAAATAAAATGCGAGAAATTCCGCTCGTCCCTTCGCTTTGTAAAGAAATTTCACTATATTTGAAATCGGTTGACAAGATGGCGGCAGACCCACCGGGCGCAGACGGACCGCTCCTTGTCACCGAGACATTCAGGAGGCTGTATCCGGTCTATGTGGACCGGGTGGTGAAGCGGGAACTCGGCGGCGTGGCCGGCATTTCCGGAAGGAAATCCCCGCACGTGTTGAGACACACGCTGGCAACGGAGCTCCTGAACGGGGGAACGGACCTCAATTCCATCAAGGAACTTCTGGGACATTCCTCGCTTGCAGCGACACAGGTGTATACCCATAATACCGTCGAGCGCCTGAAAACAGTTTATGACCAAGCCCACCCCAGGGCAAAAAACACTGAGACACATGGAAGTAAAGATTAAAGCCCTCAAGTTCGACGCCGATGAGAAGCTCATCGCCCTCGTCGAGAAGAAAGTCGCCCGCATCGAAAAGTTTTTCGATAATACCGGAGACGCCGAGGTGACCCTCACCCAGCTCAACGAGCCGGTAGGGAAGCAGGTGAAGATTATGGTTCACGTACCGGGGGAGGAACTCGTCATCGAGCGCAACGCCAAGACCTTCGAGGATGCGCTGACCGAGGCGGTGGATGCCATGAAGGAGCGCATCACCCGCAACAAGGAAAAGAAGTACGCGAAATAAGTGGCTGCGCCAAAGACAGACGTCGGCGCACAGTGCCGTCAATTGCTTGAAGATGTCGCTCGCGGCATCTTCAAGCCTGTCTATCTGTTGATGGGCGACGAGCCCTATTACCCGGATCTGGTCTGCAACGCCATCGTCCGGGACTGCATCGACCCTTCCGAAAAGGATTTCAACGAACTCATCTGCTATGGCGCGGATGTGACTGCGGACCAGGTGATTACCACGGCCCGGCAGTTTCCGATGATGGCCGAAAGGCAACTCATCGTGGTCAAGGACGCCAACCAGATGAAGGGTTTCGAGGACCTGGCGCTCTACTGCGCCGAGCCGCTGGAAAGTACCGTGCTGGTACTGCTGCTCCGCGGAGCGTCGGCGGACAAGCGGAAAGCCCTGTACAAGACCGTCCAGAAAGTGGGCGTGGTGGTGGATTCGCCGCAGTTGCGGGATTACCAGATCAGCGGCTGGATTGCATCGTACTACGCGTCGCGCGGTCTGGACATCGACCCTGAGGCGGCGGCCCTGCTCGGCGAATCGGTGGGCACGAACCTCAGTACCATCGCCGTGGAGACGGACAAACTCATTCAGGCCCTGCCCGAAGGCTGCCGGCGCGTGAGCGTGGAGGACGTGGAAAAGAATGTGGGCGTGTCACGCCGGTACAGCGTGTTCGAACTGACCAAGGAACTTTCAGCCCGCAATGCGCCGCGTGCGCTGACCATCGCCGCAAGGATGGGCTCCGTGGCCAAATTCAACCTGCCCGGGGCCGTCAGTATGCTCGCCACCCACTTCATCCGCATCCTCCGCTACGGGGCGCTCCTCTCGCGAGAACGCTACCCCTCGCCCGCGGACAAGGCGGAAGTGCTGGCCGGCGTGAACCCTTATTTTTACCGCGAATACGATACGGCGGTCCGCAATTACCCGCCCCCCAAGGCCCTGCAGGTCATCTCGCTGCTCTGCGAGTACGACTACCTGGGCAAAGGCGGCGACGGCGGCCTCTCCACCCCTCCGGAAGGTCTTCTGGTGGAACTGGTCGCAAAGATTTTGAATGTTTAGACTGAATAATTGGATAAAGCAATGGGATTGATTGAATGCAGGGGAGTATGCAAGTCGTTCGGCCCGAAGGTCGCCCTCGACCACGTCTCGCTCGACATCCCCGAAGGCAAAATCTTCGGCCTGCTCGGCCCCAACGGCGCCGGCAAGACCACCCTCATCCGGATTATCAACCGGATTACCGTCCCCGCTGCGGGCGAAGTCCTCTTCAAAGGCGCGCCTATCACGCAGCGGGATGTTGAAAAGATCGGCTATATGCCCGAAGAGCGCGGTCTCTACCGCAAGATGAAAGTAGGGGAACAGGCCATCTACCTGGCCCAGTTGAAGGGAATGAGCGCCCGTGACGCCCAGCAGGAACTGAAAAAATGGTTCATCCGCTTCGGCATCCAGGACTGGTGGAACAAGAAGGTCGAGGAACTCTCCAAGGGAATGGCGCAAAAACTCCAGTTCATCACCACGGTGGTTCACAAACCCTCGCTGATGATTCTGGACGAGCCCTTCTCCGGCTTCGATCCCGTCAACGCCGAACTCATCCGCGGGGAAATCCTTCGCCTGCGCGACGAGGGCGCGACCATCATCCTCTCCACGCACAATATGGAATCCGTCGAGGAACTTTGCGACAACATCGCCCTCATCAACGAGGCGAAGGTCGTCCTTAGCGGGGGCGTGGAGGACATCCGCCGGAAATACGGCAACAACCGCGTCGAGGTGGTCTATACCGACGCCGAAGGCTCCCACACCGACATCCTGCCGGCGGAAGAAGGCGGCAACGCGGTGCTTGCGGACCTGATGGCCCGGGGCGCCACCATCAATGCATTCCGGGAACTGATGCCCCGGATGAACGACATTTTCATCAAACTGGTTACCGGGGAGGACAAATTATGAATCTGCACACCATCGGCATCATTATCCGGCGCGAATACCTGAACCGCGTCAAGAAAAAGAGTTTCCTGCTGATCACCTTCCTCGCTCCGGTGCTCTTCGCGGCCCTCTGTACGCTGCCCACCATCATTATGCTGAAAGCGAAGGAGGAAGCCAAGGAAATCGCCGTCGTGGACGCTTCCGGCATCGTGATGCCGCTGCTCAAGGACGGCGAGACCATCCACTATACGGACAAGACCGGCACTGACCCCGATTCGCTCAAGCACGCGATGAAGGACCTCGGCTTCGACGCCGTGCTGGACATCTCCGCCGTCGATCCGCAGGAAAAGACCCTCACGGCCTCCATCTACTCGCTCAAGCCGCTCGGGATGGATATGACGGAGAACATCAACGCCCGCGTCAATGACGCCGTGGAGGCCTACCGCATCGAATCCTATCAGATCAAGGACCTGGAGTCCATTATGAAAGAGGTCAAGTCCGACGTCCGCCTGCGTTCCTACACCATCGGCGAGGACGGCAAGGAGACCGTTTCCGAATCTGGAGTGTATATGATGGTTTCGATGCTCCTGGGAATGGCGCTCTATATGTTCATCGCCCTCTTCTGCGGGATGGTGATGTCCTCGGTCATCGAGGAAAAGGCCAGCCGCGTGGTGGAAGTGCTCGTGTCGTCGGTCAAGGCGACGGAACTGATGTTCGGCAAAATCATCGGCGTGGCGCTGGTGGCCCTGACCCAGTTCGTCCTCTGGATTGCGCTGACGGTCGCGCTGGTGGGGGTTGCAGGCGGCCTGATGGGGCAGGACCTGCTCTCCTCGATGAGCGCCGACCCGACCGCGATGATGGCCGCCGGCGATATGGGCGGAATGGCGTCCACGGCCCTGGAAGCGGCGTCTGCGGAAGACGGTCCCGCAGTGATAATCAGCACTTTGCGCAATCTTCCCATCGGCACCATCGCCATCAGTTTCCTGCTCTACTTCCTCTTCGGCTATATGCTCTATGCGTCGATTTTCGCAGCGATCGGTTCCGGCGCCGAGAACGAAGGGGACACGCAGCAACTCCAACTGCCGGTCACCGTTCCGCTGCTCATCGGCTTCTTCATCGCGATTTATGCGTTCAAGGCGCCGGACAGCGCGATTGTCTTCTGGGGCTCGATGATTCCCTTCACTTCGCCGATCGTGATGCTCGCGCGCCTGCCCTTCGGCGTTCCCTTCTGGGAACTGGCGCTCTCGCTGGCGCTGTTGCTCGGAACTTTCGCCCTTTGCGCCTGGGCTTCGGCCAAAATTTATCGCGTCGGCATTCTGATGTTCGGTAAGAAAACCACTTGGAAAGATCTTTGGAAATGGTTCAGACAAAACTGATGACAATGCTGGCGGCGGGGCTGCTGCTCGTTTCCTGTGCGGGGACGGTGCAGTGGAGCCGTGTGCCGATGGACGCTTCGCGCACCGGCGTGAAGGCGGTGGTCGGCGACAATGCTCCCCAGGCGCTCGGCCGCTTCGACGGGGGTGTCTATGCTGCCCCCAACGGGAAAGTTTTCGATTGCGGCGTCACGCCCGCCGTCGCCAAACTGATGCTGGATGCGCAAGGGAAAATGGCGCCGCTGCGCGAGGTGGTGGCCTATGCTCCGGTTGCCCTGCCCAAGGCCAAGCCGGAGAGCCCTCTGAGCAATATGGCGGTGGATGTGGTGATGGCGCAGACCGAGGCGGCCACGGGCCGGAAAGTAGACGCTGGCATTATGAACTTCGGCGGCATACGCCTGGATGCCATTCCTGCCGGCAATGTGCTGCTGGATGATTTCGTTTCGATGTTCCCGTTCAAGAACCATCTGTGCTGGGTACAGTTGCAAGGTGCGGACCTGCGGCGGATCTTCGAGCAGTTAGCCCGGGGGAGCATGCAGGCGGTCGGCGGTGCCCGGCTGGTGATAGAAGACCGTCAACTGGTCAGTGCGGAAATCGGCGGCCAGCCTTTGGACGATGCGAAAGTATACGGCGTGGCGACCATCGATTTCCTGCTCGACGGCGGGGATAAACTGTATGTGGCGCGCAATGCGACGGACCTGATCATCACGAAACTGCTGGTCGTCGACGCCATAATGAACTACGTGCGTGCCGAGACGGCGGCCGGCCGGCCGCTGACCTATCAGACAGACGGACGGGTGATAATCCGCAAGACAAAATGAAAAAGTATTCATTATTTATACTTCTGGCGCTGTGTGCCTGCTCGCCCCGGCTGGTGATTCTCCATACCAACGATACCCACAGTCACCTGGAGCCCCTGCGTGATAAGCCCCGTGGCGGCGTCATCGAGCGTGCGGCCTTCGTGGACGAGATGCGCCGGAAAGTGGGGGAGGGACGTACCCTTCTTCTTCACGCCGGGGATTTCAACCAGGGGAGTTCCTACTATACCAACTTCGGCGGACAGTTGGAGGTGGATCTGGTCAATGCGATGCGTTATGACTGCATCACGCTCGGAAATCACGAATTCGACAACGGCATCGAGGACCTGACCGCCCGGGCCGCGCAGATTCAATGTCCCATTGTCTGTGCGACGCTGGACCTCACTTCTTTCGAATTGGGAAAATATGTCAAGCCCTATGCGGTCATCGAGCGCGGCGGCATGCGCATCGGTATCGTCGGGCTTCTGGCGGATATTACTTCCTGCGTCAGCCGTACTACTTCCTCCCGTATCCCGCAGTTCGACCGGGTGGAGATACTGAACAAGTATGCTGCGCTGCTGCGCGCCGACGAAAAGTGCGACTATGTGATTGCCCTGACACATATCGGCTACGACGAGGACCAGGAACTGGCTGCCGCTACTCGGGGTGTGGACCTGATCGTCGGCGGGCATTCGCATACGTTTATCAAGGGTGTGAAGTACGTCCGGAATCTGGACGGGAAGCGTGTCCCCATCGTTACCGACGGCTGCTGGGGACTGGAGATGGGTGTCCTGAAAATCTATTAAGACGCTAAATAATTACCGCCTATGCCTTTCATTGAAAATCCCCCTGTAAAAGTTTATCCCGAGGGAATCGGGAAACTGGTTTATGTCGATTCCACGACTTCCGAAGCGGAACCCCCGTCGAAGTGGACGTATGTCCGCCGCAAGTTTATCGTCGTGTTCCTGACCATCCTGGCCATCGTGCTGTCCTGGCTCTTGTTTTTCAATGAGGTGATCTGGGCCATTCTGGGCTCGCTGACGGCCTTCGGTTTCGGCTGGTACTATTTCAAGGGGCAGCGCTTTCTGGGCCGGGACTTTTTCATCGGCACGGAGGGCTTTGCCGTCTATCAGTTCTCCGGCAATCGGGAGAATGTCGGCTGGAAAAACGAGCGCCGTTTTGATGAAAAGTTGTTGCTGCTCCACCGGGAGGAAGTGGTTTTTAATAACGGTTACGACAAGACCAACTATGCGTTCCTGCTGATGCAAGAGCCCGTGGAAGGAAGTGCGCTGGAGATTATCGACGAGGATACCTCTTATCATCAGTGTCCTGACGGTGGTGAAAATACCGGCGACCCGATTTATGATTTCTGGGTCCGCGTGGAGGCCCGCCTGACCGAGAAGGGCGTCCGGGACGCGAAGGCCCGCTGGGCAGCCGGGGAGTCGCAGCCCTTCTATATTTTCAAGAAAGAGGACGATGGCAGTTGGAAACTGAGCGCAGTTATGCAACTTTTTAGTGACAGCATCCAGCTGGAGGGTAAGACCTTTACACGCGAGGAAACCAGCCTGCGCGGCGATGACCTCTACCTGCAGAAATCCGGCGAAGAGGAAATATACATGGTCTCCCTCCAGACCACCGGCAATGCCCCCACGCTCCGCGCCCTCCTCAAGGCGTAGTTGGCGCAGCAGTATAGTTGATGTAATCGGCAGGCCCCGCTATTGTAAAACGGTGGGGCCTTCCCCGTCGCGGCTGCCTGCGGCCGGAAGGGGTCGGAGCGGTACGCCCCTGCGGGGCTATCCTTCCCACTTCGTGGGCCCCTCCCGTTCACGAGTCACGGGCGACTACGCCGCCCGACCCCTTCCAGACCTCCGGCTGCACGCCGCTTCGGGAAAGGTACGCGGTTTTATTAAAATCAGCCCCTGTTTTGACATATTGACGTACCCGTGGTACTCGGTTCTGCAAATTTCAGGGGCAATTTATGCATTTCTGCCTACCTTCTTGAAATAATTAATCACACACGGGTCGGACAGCGAGCCCGTTATAGCGGCCAGCGCGGTCGTTGTACCAACTCACATTGCCTGAACCTGCATACTCGTAGTATGCATAGTTCGGGTTATCCGTATAGAGTGACGAAGACCAAAAGGATGCAAATGTATCTGCCGTAAAAAAGATACAATTCTCTGAGTATCCTTCCTTGTTGCTGGTTCCCATTATTCCATGTACTCCGTTAATCCAGATCCAGTTCCAAGTACAGTTATCTATAAGTTCTTGCCATTCACTGTGAGTCGGCATACGCCAATTTTCACCGAGAAGTACGTGGGCGGCATCGTCCTCCGGGTCAAGAACAATCTTATTGTCAGTAAAACCGTTGTAGCCGAAACTGGAATTGGTGCAGTATTTAGTCAGATGTGAAGAATTACCATTCACACACCACTTGTATGTTGACCAGGAATAATCAGATTTTGGCTCTGTTTCTCCCCAGGCGAAACGCGCCCCCGTATCTTCTGTCTTATTCGCGCCAAGGTTAAATGACGCCCATTTGACGCTGAGCCCTAGATCTACCGCTTCTGGAATTGATGGCTCAAAAACAACTGAGACAGTACAGGTCGCGCTATAGCCTCCATCAACGGTTCTTACAGTAATTTCCGCCTCGCCCACTGAAACTGCCGCAACCACGCCATCACTAGATATTGTTGCGACCGATGAATTCGAGCAGCTCCAAACCAATCCTTTCATCGTAGCATTCTCAGGGCAGATAGTTGCTGATAATTGTAAGGACTCACCACCAAGATTGACTAAAATGGACTCCTTCAGCGATACCCCGGTAACATGCACAAATTCGCCGTAGACTGGGCGGACGGATAGCCCCGCACAGCGGCTAGTATAGGTGTTGAGCCATTCTCTATATTCTGAGCCAAATACTAAACAACACGCGGAGCTCGTGTTATAGTAATTGGTGGGAGGGGACGTCCAATAGAGAGAGGAATACCAGTAATAGCCAGGGATACCGTAGTTATACACATAGATGAACCTTGAACCATTCCATACACCAGCGGCAGGAAGGAAAATCCACTTATCCGTGTAACCGGGCCTGTTACTTGTAAATTTATACCCAGTTATTCCTAACCCGTCTTTATCTGCCAATGTAGTATATCTTAAGGTGCAATTATCTTGGAGTTCCTTCCACTCATCATAGGTTGGCGTACGCCATTTGCCGCCCCAGTTGGCCGTTGCAGCATCATCTTCGCGATCAAGAACTATCTTATAGTCCGCGAACCCGTTGTGTCCATAACTAGAGTCATAGCAGTACTTGGTCAACGTGTTGCTGCTACTCATGCACCATTTATAAGTCTCCCAGCTATAATCCTCCTTCGGTTCGGTTTCACCCCAGGCAAAATAATCGCCGTATTCTTCAGGCGAAGAGGCTCCCACATTGCAGGTGGCCCATTTGACGGAAAGGCCCAGGTCCACCATTTCGTAAGGGGTGTCGTCATACTCATCTTCAGGAAGCATCGCGTCCGTGTAGGTCAGGCCTTCATCCACATTGTCCAGCATCCCGAAGGCGGAACGGTGAATCGTAATCGGTTTGGAAATCGTTTTGACCGCCCTTTGCGTGGCGGTATAGAGCGTAACCGTCAGGCCCTGGGCGTGTGTCTGCGGAATCATCGACGCAAAGTAGTTCGCCCCGGGGATGAGACTGCCGTCCTTGGCATTAAGCACCACTGAATCCACGGGCTCGGTAACCTCAAGGATTTGCGGCTTATCGTCCTCTCCGAAACCAACGCGGACCTTTCCCGCCATCGGGCTTTCGTCGTTGGAACGGAAGACCACGCGCTTAACGCCCTCACGAGTGACGCTGAAGCGGGCGCCACCGCAGACGTTATAGAAGGCCAGCGAGAAGTTTGTGCTTTGGGCCACTGCAGGGAAACATTTGTCCGCAAAGGTTCCAGCCGCGGCCGCCTGCCGCGATTTTACTTTCAGACTAACGGTGCTCCCATTACAGGAATTATCTTTATTGTACGGATATACGGCCCAGTATCCTGGGAAATCCCCGCTGGATTCGGAATAGCCTATGAGGGCATTTCCAACGAAGCTCGCTATGGCCTGCGGTTTGGTGTTCGTAGAGACAAACTTTGAAGAGACATCCTCGCCAATGAAAACGTTGATTTCTTCATTTGTATTCCACCAGATACTGGTTCCGTCTTCCTGGAGGACAGTCCTTGAGGCATCTTCTTCCGCCCAGGCGGCGGTGAACTCCAAGGTCTTGCTAGTAATTTCGTTGTTGTTGGATTCAGGCTCCTTCGTACAGGAGGTCATCGGTGCCGCAATTACAAAAGCGGCGAATATCATTTTTGCAGTTTTCATATTCATAATCAATAGATTACCATTCTTCGTAAATTAGGCTTTCGTTGCCGCCGGGTTTGGGGCTTTCGCAAAGGATATCCTGCC
>LXOW01415329.1_pt1 | contig 14023 bp, 9 predicted proteins | sample 1368591 | NCBI WGS metagenome assembly LXOW01 (sample SAMN04884650, study PRJNA319009) | bovine gut metagenome | isolation source: Cow rumen | host: Bos taurus | place: Italy: Legnaro (PD) | collected 2014-07-09
ACGACCAGTCCTACACCTTCAACCGCAGCGGCGACAACTACCTGCTGCACCTCGGCGCCATGGACCCGGGCACCTACCGCTACACCGCCACCACCACCTTCAACGGCAAGGAATACAAGGCCTCGGGCAGCTTTGCCGTCGAGGAGGTAAACCTCGAGGAGGTCTCTCTCGTGGCCGACCATGCGCTGCTCAACACCCTGGCAGCCACCACCGGCGGCGCCATGCTCACACCCGACGACATTGACCATCTGCCGGCCCTGCTGGCCGCACGCGACGACATCCGCAGCGTCATCTATTCCCACACACGCTATACCGACATGATGCACCTGCCCTGGGTGCTTGTCCTCCTCGTGCTGCTCCTCGCCGCCGAATGGGCCTTAAGGAAATATTACCTATGAACATCCCCGGCAGCATCAAGAACGCCGGCACACTCCTCACCGGCAACGTCGTGGCGCAAGGTATCGCCTTCCTCTCCTACCTGCTGCTCAGCCGCCTCTTCACGCCCGGCGACTTTGGCCTGTTCAACATCTTCTCCGGATACCTCGAGGTGCTCATCATCCTCTCCACCTGCAAGTACGAGATGGCCATCGTGGTGGCGCACAACGACGCCCGCGCCGTACAGGTGGCGCGGATGACCCTGCGGCTCAACCTGGGCATCTCCCTGGCGGTGGCTGTGGCCGCGGCGCTGCTGACGGTGGTGTGGCCCGGGGCATTGCGCCTCCCGCCGCTGATGGTGTGGCTCATCCCGCTCATCGTCTTTTTCAACGGGACGTCGCGTGTCTACAGCTCCCTGGGCGTCCGCACAGGCCGCTTTCGCGCCATCGCCGGAGCCGATGTCACGGGCTCCCTTGCCGCCACCGCGACGAAGCTGCTGGCAGGCTTCCTGGCGGCGGCGCTGCAGTGGCTCCACGCCTTCGGCCTCCCTTTGGGCACCGTTGTGGCCAACATCGTGCGCAACACCCACCTGCGTCACCGTTCCGCCTTGTTGCTCAAAGACTTCCCACGCCGTCCCTCGCGTGCCGCCATGCTGGCCGTCGCACGCCACCACCGCCACTACCCGCTGTACGTCATGCCCAGGGAGTTCCTCAGCAGCCTCTCGGCCAACCTGCCGTTCCTCTGGCTGGCATGGTACTTCGACAATGCCACCGTCGGACTCTTCGCGCTGGCGCTGACCTTCCTGCAACGGCCCATACTGATGGTTGCCAACGCCATGGAGAGCGCCTACTACAGCGACAGCGCCCGCCGCCAACGCCAGGGGCTGCCCCTCGGCAGTAGGCTGCGACGCATGACGGGAGGGCTGGCAGCCGTAGCAATACCCCTCGCCGTGGCAGGATTCTTCTGGGCCGAGCCGCTCTTCACCTTCCTGCTGGGCAACCAATGGACCGGCACGGGATTCTACGTGCGCTGCCTGCTGCCGTGGCTCGTCATCCGACTGATGGCCAACAGCTTGTCGTTTGTCGGCAACCTGTTCGAGACCCAACGCGTCGACTTCTGGATGCAGGCTGCCCTGCTGCTTTTGCGTGTGGCGGCACTGGGCGCGGGCATCGCGCTCCACGACTTCCGCCTGGCCGTGCTGCTCTTCTCCGCCGTCAGCGCCGCCGTGCAGCTCATACAGCTCCTATGGTACCTCTGGCAGCTGCGCAGACACGACCGTCAACTCCCTGTCTCCTAACCCCCTGCCCTCACGCCATGCCCGATATCATCGCCATACAGACCCTCGACCACCCCGGCGTGCTGCCCTACGCCCGTCTGACGGAAGCACAGCTGCGCAACCGTCTGGAACCCGACAAGGGTATCTTCATCGCCGAAAGCCCCAAGGTAATCGCCGTGGCGCTCGACGCCGGCTACGTACCCCTCTCGCTGCTGACGGAGGAATGCCACCTCGGCACCCTCGCCGCCGACATCGTCAGCCGCCTGGGCGAGGTGCCCGTCTACGTCGGCAGCCGCTCCCTGCTGGCCTCACTGACGGGCTACGAACTGACCCGTGGCGTGCTATGCGCCATGCGACGCCCGCTGCTGCCCACCGTCGACACCGTTTGCCGCCACGCCCGCCGCGTCGTGGTGATGGACAACGTCGTCAACAGCACCAACACCGGCGCCATCTTCCGCGCCGCCGCCGCCCTCGGCATCGACGGCGCACTCCTCACCCCCACCTGCTGCGACCCCCTCAACCGCCGCAGCGTGCGCGTCAGCATGGGCACCGTCTTCCAGCTCCCCTGGACCTACCTCCCCGACAGCCAGGAGGATGCCCTCGCCGCATTAAAGGCCCTCGGCTTCAAGACCGTGGCCATGGCCCTCAGCCCACGCGCCGTCGCCATCGACAACGAAGCCCTCCAGGCCGAGGAAAGACTCGCCATCGTCATGGGTACCGAAGGCAACGGCCTGCCCGACAGCACCCTCGACCGCTGCGACTACATCGCCCGCATCCCCATGTCGCGCGGCGTCGACTCCCTCAACGTCGCCGCAGCAGCTGCCATTGCCTTCTGGCAACTGCGACACGAATGAAAAAGCCCTCCTCTTGATATTGTGACCGTTATGCACCCCGCTGCTCCCAAAAGGTGCTGTTATTCCGTTTTGCATGCTCCTGTTGTCTCTGTATTACTGCTATACTTTGCTGTCGCCCCTCCAACGTGCTGAGAACCAACGCCTCTCTCGCCCCGCCCTTTCCATATCTGAGATAAAAATGACATGGGTTTCGGACATATATCCGCCCCTAGGAGCGGAAAAGGAGCGGATAACGAGCGGAAAACGAGCGGATATATGAGAACGGAGCAATCAAGGCAGGCATTCGACATCAAGGGATTTTCCGCTTCGGCAGGCGTGTACTACATCACGCCCGGGCGTCCGACGGGCCCGGCCACAGGGCGCCCGGTCATCGAATAACACCGCTGCCATCCGTGGCACCACGCACAGGAAGCACCAAGAAAAAACACCTTTGGGGCTTACTTTTTCCTGTCACAAACGGCACTCAAGAAAAGTTTTTTTCTCCAATCCAAAAAAAAAGTGTACTTTAGCGGAGCCAATAATGTGCGTTGCATCACAAAAAAAACGGTGCAAGGCAATATTGTTGACGTAGTTACGTTATGGAGTAAAATATTGCAATATACATGAAAACGCTGAAAAAAGGTTTTACACTGCTCATTATGGCACTGCTTGTGGCCGCAGGATGCCAGGCACAGAGCGTGGCAAAGAAGGCCGACGAACAATTCAAGAACAAGCAATACCAACTGGCCTTGGAGAGTTACCTCAACGCCTATGACCGCGTGGCTTCCAACCGCGCCGAGAAGAACCGTATCTATTTCCAGATTGGCGAATGCTACCGCCTGATGTACAACTACCCCAAGGCGGAGCACACCTACCTGCGCCTCATACAGGCGGGCTACCACACCACAGAGCCGAAATTGTACTTCTACATGGCCGAGATGTGCCGCTTCGACGGCAAGTTTGACGAGGCTGACGGATACTACGACAAGTACCTCGAGATAGCCCCCGACGACAGGCTGGCACAGTCGCGCAAACGCTCTCTGATAGAGGTGGCACGCTGGGCAGCAGACCGCAGCAGGCATGTCATCACCAAACTGGCCGACTGGAACACCGACTACAACGACTGGGCGCTGCGCTTCGTGGGCGACGACACCAACACGCTGGTCTTCACCACCTCCCGCTATGGACAGAACGACGAGGGTGGCCAGGACGTATGGACTGGCCAGAACTTCTCGTCGCTATACACCGTCTCCAAAGACCGCAACGGCCACTGGACCTCGGAACCCGAGCCATACGACAAGACAGGCAAAATCAACACCTCCAGCAACGAAGGCGAGGCTTGCTTCTCGCCCGACGGCATGACCATCTTCTTCTCCCGATGCCCTGTGGTGGAACATGAGGACCACGGCTGTGCCATATATACCTCGACAAAGGCTGGCGCCGCCGACAAGAAGAAAACCAAGAAAACCGTGAAGAAGAAAGACACCAAGAAAAAGGACGAAAAGAAAGGCAAGAAAGGCAAAAAGGGCGACAGCGACGCCAAGGAGGATGAACCCGAAGCACCCGAACCCGAAGAAGTGGCCCCCGGCGAATGGGCCACACCCGTGCGCATCGACTTGGGCGACACGATATATAACTACCTCTATCCGGCTATCTCCCGTGACGGTCTGACGCTTTACTTCTGCTCCGACATGCCCGGCGGCGAGGGCGACTACGACATCTGGCGCGCCACACGCAACTCGCTGGCCGAGGACTTCGGCAAACCCGTCAACATGGGCCCGGAGGTCAACACCGCCGGTCGCGAAGCTTTCCCCATCCTCCGCACCGACTCGCTGATGTACTTCTCTTCCAACGGCTTGCCCGGCATCGGAGGCTACGACATCTTCAAGACCACCATAGGCAAACGCCGCTGCTCCAAACCCGAGAACCTCGGCGTGCCCATCAACTCGTCATACGACGAGATGAGCATCGTCTTCTACCCCGAGAGTGACCAGGACCCCATGATGGAACGCGGATACCTCTCCTCCAACCGCCCCTTCGAGGATCCTCTCAACAAGAACACAGACAAGAAGGGCAAGAAACTGCCCCTGCCGACATTGAACATGTTCTCCTTCGAGCTGCCCCCGCTGCTCTACACCATTGAAGGTACCGTGCGCGACGAGAAGTCGATGCAGCTCATCAAGGGCGCCAAGGTGAAACTGGTGGGCTCCGACGGCTCCGAGGCCGAGACATACACCGACAAGAAAGGCTTCTATAAGTTCAACAACAGCCAGGTGCGCGGACAGGTGGTCTACAAACTCTACTTCTCGCGCGTGGACTACTTCAGCAAGGAAGAGTCTGAGAGCACCAAAGGCTACAACGTCGACAAAGGGCTGGTGCACGACACCCGCATGGAACCCGTCCCCAAGCAGGCCGTGGTGCTGCCCGAGATACGCTACGACCTCTCCAAGTGGGACCTCAAAGAGGAATTCATGGACTCGCTGATGGACCTCTACCTGGTGATGATGAACAACCCCGGCATCGTGGTGGAGATACGCGCCCACACGGACTGCCGCCCCTTCATAGGCCTGACCAACGACACCCTCTCGCAGCGCCGCGCACAGAGCGTGGTGGACTACCTGGCCAGCCGCGGCATTGAACGCGGACGCCTCGTGGCCAAAGGCTATGCCGAGCGCATGCCCCGCACCTTGGACCGCGACGTGGTCATCGTCGTAGGCGGCGTGCCCTACACCTTCTCCGCAGGCACCCGGCTGGACTGCGACTACATCGAGACACTACCCTCCAAGGAACACCAGGAAGCCGCGCACCAACTCAACCGCCGCATAGAGTTCCTCATCCTCAGGTCTGACTACGTATCCAAACGTGTCGTGGCCAACATGAGCTCCGACACCGCTCTCGTAAAACAAAACGAGGACGGCACCTACATTGACCTCGTCAACGCACCCGTCGACACCTCATACAACATCGCCGAGATAGTCCACGACGAGGGCACCATCGACGTCGCCATGATCAACACCCAGAAAGGCGAGCTGAAAGCCATCATCAACGGCATGCTGCTGCCCATGCTCATCGACGAGCGCTACAAGGAACCCATTGCCATCTCGTGGGAGGAAGCCATGAACATGCTCTACCAGCGCCGCATCAACAAGGAGGACTTCCCCGACCGCGACGAGGCCTTCGACCCCGAGGGCAACATCCTCGACAAGGCCAAAGTGGTATTCAAAGAGATACAAATCGGTCAGCACAAGCGCACCAACGTGGAAGTCATCGTGGTCAAAGGCATAGACTACAAATTTGTCATCAACCGCACCGGACTGGGCGAATTTGGAGAATACGAGTTTGACAAGCAACGCGGCAAACTGTACTTCTTTGACGACTAAACTGCTCACCGTCACGGGCCCCACGGCCTGTGGCAAGACCGCACTCGCCGCCGAAGTGGCCTACCGCCTCGGCGGCGAGATTATCAGTGCCGACTCGCGACAGGTGTTCCGCGGCATGGACATAGGCACCGGCAAGGACCTGGCTGACTACCACATCCACGGCACTGACATCCCCTACCACCTCATCGACATCCATGACGCTGGATATGAATACAACGTCTACCAGTTCCAAAACGACTTCATCAGCGCCTTCCACGAAATTGTGGCGCGCGGACGGCAACCCATCCTCTGTGGCGGCACAGGCATGTATATCCAGGCCGTTGTGCAAGGCTACCAACTGGCCGACGCACCCGTAGACCCCGACTTCCGCCGTCGCATGGAAGCCTACACCGACGAGGAATTGACATCACGCCTGGCAGGGTACATCAAACTGCACAACCACACCGACACCGAGGACCGCGACAGGCTGCTGCGCGCACTCGAGATACAGGAATACCACCGCCAGCACCCGGAAGAATATCCCCACATGCCTGAGATGGAGCACGTCGTCGTCTGCGTCACCTATCCGCGCGTGGCAGTGATAGAACGCATCGGCATACGCCTGCGGCAACGGCTGGATGAAGGCATGGTGGACGAGGTGCAACGGCTGCTGCAAGCTGGTGTCCCCGCTTCACGCCTGCTGCGCTACGGGCTGGAATACAAACATATCACACGTTACCTCCAAGGCGAATGCTCCTACCAAGAGATGTATGAGAACCTCTACACCGACATACGGCGCTTCGCCAAGCGGCAGATGACCTGGTTCCGCCGCATGGAACGCCAAGGCATACCCCTCCACTGGCTCGACGGAACACTGCCCTTCGATGAGAAAGTCTCTCAGGTACTCCATCTCCTGGCCGTGGCGGGTCTCGACTTTGACGATGTAGATGCCTTGCGGCAGGGTCTGGATATCCACGATGGCGGAGGAGGAAGACGGATTAAATCGCAATCTATCTGACGATATAGAGCCTCACTAAAATTGATACAAATGATGATATACAACATGCAATAATTGGGGCCATCGCAGTACTAAAAACGAAAAAAAATTCAGAAATAGTTGCTAATTCAAAAAAAATAACTACTTTTGCAGTCCGAAATCAAATCAAAAATCAAACACCCGACGCTATCGAAACATACTTATCAGTTCAACCCCTAAAACAGAAACAAGATGATTGACGAGTCTGTTAGCAAACTCAGCGACAATGAGTTGATTTTAGGTTACAGAAATGGTAACTATGCATGTTTCGATGCCTTGTTGGCACGTTATCAAGCCAAGGTATACGGCTATATCTTCTCCGTGGTGAAGGACAAGGATGTGGCCGACGACATATTCCAGGACACTTTCTTCAAGGTCATCGCCACCATCAACGCCGGCGTCTACAAGGAGGAAAACAAATTTATCCATTGGGTGATGCGCATCGCCCACAACTTGATAGTAGACCATTTCCGCCGCAACAGCAAGATGCCCATCGTGCCCAACCGTCCGGACTACGACGTCTTTGAGAACCTCAAGTTGCACGACGACAACATAGAGCAGGCCATCATGCGCCAGCAGACCAGCCGCAACATACGCAAACTCGTCAAGATGCTCCCGCCGGAGCAGCGCCGCGTGGTCATCCTGCGACACTACGGCAAGTGCGACTTCAAGGACATCGCCGCACGCACCGGCGTCAGCATCAACACCGCTCTCGGACGCATGCGCTACGCCATCATCAACCTCCGACGGCTGGCACAGGAACACAATATCTATTCCGAACTCTGAAAAAAAGTGTTAATTAACATTCTGCGCACAATATTTCTTCCACATTGCAGTTATTAATGGCGTACCGAACAGGGAGAACACCCTGCCAGGCTCGTGAAATAAACCCAATGTTGAACCAATCAGGACGCAGATGATGCAGGACTACGATTTCTTAAGCAGCACAAATACATCTTCGGAGACTGCAAGCACAACAGAACAACCCTCGCAGAGGGTTCTGCGGAACATCCTCCAGTATGCACGGTGTTTCCAAGACATCAATATGGGCGATGTAAACATTAAAGTTTATCTCAACTAGTACGGAAAAGGGGCTCTGAAAAGGGGCCCTTTTTGCTGAACCCGCCGTCCCCACCGCCCACCACCAGCAGCAGCAGGACCGAACAGACATCCGGACAAAAGATTTAACGAGTGAAAAGTTAAAAGTTGCACCTGGATTTCCTCCCCGCCGGAGCCTACTTTGTCACCCTCTCCGACGGCATCGTCGAGCATCTGAGAATAACCAAATATTAACCCTTAAACAACAACCATCATGAACAAGAAGATTCTTTTGCTGGCAGCATTTTCCCTCGCCATGCTGGCTGCCTACGCGCAGGACGACGCCGAACTGAAATGGGTGCGCGGGTACTCGGGAAATGTCTCTCTCGATGGAATACCCAAAGGCGACCGACTCCACGGCCTGTATATGGACAGCGCGGGCAACATGTACATCTACGGGTGGACGAATTCCCGCGGTGACATCCAGGGCCACCCGCTGCTGAAGGTCGACAGCCTCCCCTTCCGGGACGAGGACGGCCTCTTCCTGGCCAAGATAGACACCGCCGGGACGCTCCTCTGGAGCAAGGATGTGCGTGTGTACAGCCCTCTGGGGGACAGTCACGACCCCGAATGGACAGCCCAGATGGTGGTGAGGAACAACAAGATATACCTCTTCGGCATACGGCAACTGTTATATGCCCATCTATACCATGGAAATCGTTTTCAGGAGAACATCTACATCCGTTTCTTCGACTCGGTTTATTCCGAACTCGCTGACAATACATATACCCATTTCGGGCAGAACTACCCCTACAGGGCCGGTTTCAGCAGCCCCGACTCGTCAGATGCCTGCATGAACCGAGCCTACTGGCATTTCTTTGCCGTGATGGACATGGAGGGCAACGAACTGGACCGCCACACCTTTTTCGTCTACGATGACTGGTGGCCCCTGTATCCTGGTAACAACAGCAGGGGACGTGGGCTGTTGAAGTACACTCGGTTCACCGTGGACATGGAGGGCAACGTCTACCTCTTCGGATCGACAACATACTGGATCACTCCCCTTTGTTGGGACACCCCCCGTCCGTTGCCTTTCATGACATCGGCGGAGGACAGCGCCATGACACCCGTGCCCATCTTCCCCGAAGGGGCCAACGCCCCGACGGATATCTTCATGCTCAAGTTCGACACCAGTTGGAATGTGGTGGCGAGGAAAACCGTGGGGCAGGATTTCCCCAACCACACGGGGAGTTGTGCCGATCAAAGAATCTTTGTTATTTTTACCGGCGCCGACGTGGACGGGGAGAACAACGTGTACGTCACAGGATTATTCCAGGACAAGAACTACACCCCCAAGTATGCCGAGACGGACTTCCCCCTCTACTATTGGTTCGACTCCACCCACGCACTGAAGGCGGAGGGCAGGCATTCTCTGTTGAACGGCATCCCCTTCGCCGCCAAGTACGACAGCTTGGGCAACCTGATATGGCTCAACCAGATGATGTACACAGATTGGTCCGCAGACACATCCAATTGGGATTGTTTAGAAGTACCCAGTTGCACTATCAACGATACATCGTTATTCACTGCCTTTTACACGATACCTCAATATGGCCAGGGAAACAATTATCACCAATACTACTATGATTCCACCCACTTGGACACCATGCCCTACCAATGGCCCGAGGGGGCAAGCAGGTTCCATGAGACCACCATCATCATGGAGATAGACCTTGCCACCGGCCAGACCATCGGACACTTCCTCCCCGACACCATGCCGGCAATGACACCAAGCCGAAATCCTGTCACATACATTCCCTGGAACAACAGCATCATCACGGCCAAGGAGAACAGACGCCCTGCTGAAGGAGCAACCGACCTGGTAAGACTGAATCTGGAGGACCATACAGTGACAACCCATCAACGGATTTGGGGGACTGGAGACTATTCTTACTGCCACCCCCACGGCTGGATGATGCGGGGAGGCGGAGAGACCGGTAACTTGCTGGCCGCGCCCGACGGACGGATGTTCCCCGGCACGGATATCCCCAACAGCGACGCCGGCACAATCACCATAGCCATGTACTACGACTCGACACAGGACCTGCGCCGCCGCCACTTTGACACCGCCCGCTGTCCCGCGCCCACAAGCCTCACAGCACTCCGCACGGCACGCGACGAGGCCTCCGTGGCATGGAACGGCGCACCGGAACACACCGGCGGCTGGGTGGTCAGCCACGGCCCCGAAGGCACTGTCCCCGGGGAGGGCGCAAAGGACACCGTGGAGGACGCCTCATCCCTCCTGCTGACAGGGCTGGACGGCAGCACCCGCTACGCCGTCTACGTCAAGGCCCACTGCGACCGCGATATCCCCCCAATGCCCAACTACAAGTGGAAGTACGCCTCGGCATGGGTGGGTCCCGTCGTTGTCGACACCATAGCCGACACCTCCCACACCGCCATTACCCTCGTGGACGCCAACCCCGAAAGCCTCTTCACCCTCACACCCAACCCCACGACAGGCGAGGTGCAGGTGATAGTGAAGAGTGAAAAGTTAAAAGATAAAAGCTGCACCGTCACCGTCCTCGACGCATCAGGCCACGAGGTGCTGCGCACAACTCTCAATTCTCAACTCTTAACTCTCAACTTGCAGTCCCTCCCCGCAGGCACCTACTTCGTCACCGTCACCGCTGATACCAAGGCGGACGGGGACATCCGCGTTCCCGGCGTCACCGCTACGCAGAAACTCATCTTAAAGTAGGCGTTGGCATCGTAGAAAAAAGATATTGCTCTGTTATGACTTCGCCGCCAAAAACGAGGGCAGACGGAGTGTGGGGGCTATTCCCGCAGGATGATGACTTCGCCTTGGAGTGTGACTTTGAGGATGCGGGAGCCGACAGCGGGGCCGTGAGGGAAATCGGGACTGTCAGGCAGGCAGAGGTCCACCCGCTCCCGCAGACGTGGCGAGATGTCGGAATATGAAGCCGGAGAAGGCTCGCCAGAGAGGTTGGCTGAGGTGCTGACGATGGGATGGCCGAGGGCGTGGAGCAACCGTTGGCAGAAGTCCATGCGTGGCACGCGCACCCCGAGGGAGCCGTCGTCGGCACAGAGAGTGTGGGCGACAGGCACGGAAAGCCATTCGGAAGGCATGACGACGGTGGTGGGGCGGGGACTGTGGAGGAGGTCTAAGACCGAGGCAGGTATCGAGGGCGAGAGCATGGATTCAGAGGCCAGGACAAGCATGGCCTTGGCGGAGTCGCGCTGCTTGAGGGCATAGATCTTCCCGACAGCCTCGGGAAGGGTGGCGTCGCAGCCGACGCCCCAAAGCGTGTCAGTGGGGTAGAGGAGGGTGCCTCCTGCGCGGAGGACACGGAGGGCGTCGTCGAGAAGTGTCTTGTGCATAATAAAATTAAAAAAAACGCTGCAAAGATACAAATTATTAATATATTTTCGTATATTTGCAGGTTGAAATTCCTATGGTATCCCCTATAGAAATAAGTTCAATTAATTAATAACTAAACATTTAATCACTATGAAAGGACATCCAAAAGGTCTTATCGCAGCGGCTTTAAGTAATATGGGAGAGCGTTTCGGCTACTATATTATGAACGCTGTGCTAACACTGTTCATCTGCTCCAAGTTCGGCTTGGACGACCATGTGGCGGGCATCATCTATGCCTGTTTTTATTTCAGCATCTACATCATGGCGCTGCCTGGTGGTGTGATTGCCGACAAGTTGCAGAATTTCAAGGGTACCATCATTGCCGGTTTGCTGACGATGGTGCTGGGCTACCTTATCCTCTCCATTCCGGCGGGATATGGCACGATGGACATTTCGATGACTGCCGTGCTGGTGATTACCTGCGTGGCCTTGCTGATTATCGCCTTCGGTAACGGCTTGTTCAAGGGCAACCTGCAGGCTATCGTGGGCCAGATGTACGACAACTTCGAGGCCGAGGCCGCCAAGAAGGGCCCCGAGGCCTTGGCCGAGGCCAAGAGCAAACGCGACCCGGGCTTCCAGATTTTCTATATGTTCATCAATGTCGGCGGCCTGATAGCCCCCTTCGTGGCTCCGTTGCTGCGCAGCTGGTGGCTGGGCGTGAAGGGCATGGCCTATGAGTCGACCCTGCCGAAACTGTGCCACATGTTCCTCAACAACCCGGACCAGATGACTCCCGAGCAGTTGAACAACCTGGATATCTTGATGAACCAGGTGAACCAGGGCGGTCTTGACCTTGCCAACATGGAGGCCGCTTGCCACAGCTACCTCGAGGTGTTCAACACAGGTGTCCACTATTCGTTCATCGCCTCCATCTGCGCCATGCTTATCTCGCTGACGATTTTCCTCTGCACCAAGAAGGGTATGCCCAATCCGGTGAAGAAGGTTGCCGCTGCCTCGACGGAGGAGAACAAAGAGGATCAGATGACTCCCGAGCAGCGTGCCGCCGCCCTGAAGGATGTGAAGCAGCGCATGGCCGGTCTGTATGCCGTGCTGGGTGTGTGTGTGTTCTTCTGGATGTCGTTCCACCAGAATGGCGAATCGCTGTCGCTCTTTGCCCGCGACTTTGTCAACACTTCTGCCATCCCGCCCGAGATTTTCCAGTGCATCAACCCCTTCTTTGTGGTGCTGCTGACGTTCCCCATCATGTGGCTGTTCAACACTAAGTGGGGCCGCAAGTTCTCCACGCCCAGCAAGATAGCCATCGGTATGGGCATCACCGCCTTGGCATACGTATTCTTGATGGTATTCAGCATGTTGCAGGGTTACCCCGGTGGCGACGAGTTCATGAAGATTCCCGTTGAGATGCAGGCTAGCATGAAGGCAGGTCCTTGGGTGCTTATTGTCACCTATTTCTGCCTGACGGTGGCCGAGTTGTTCATCAGCCCGCTGGGCATCAGTTTCGTCTCGAAGATTGCCCCGAAGCATATCCAGGGTATCTGCCAGGGCTTGTGGCTGGGTGCCACGGGTGTCGGCAATGCTTTGATTATGCTGGGCCCCATCTTCTATTCCAAACTGCCTAACCTGTGGATGTGCTGGGCCGTGTTTATGGTCATCTGCCTCATCGCCATGTTTATCATGATAGGCATGTTGAAGTGGTTGGAGAAAATCACCGCGCAACAGCAATAACAACAATGACAAAAAAAGAGCCGCTCGGTCGAGCGGCTCTTTTTTTCGTTGTCAGGCTTGGTAGCCTGGTTTGCCGAGGAGGCGGAACATGTTCTTTTTGTAGGCCTCGACGCCGGGTTGGTCGAAGGGGTTGACGCCCAGGGTGTAGCCGCTGACGCCACAGGCGAACTCGAAGAGGTAGATGAGCTGGCCTAAATAGTATTCATCGATTTGCGGCAGGGTAAAACGCAGCACGGGGACGCCACCGTCGAGGTGGGCCTGGATGGTGCCTAGTTCGGCGTTGTGGTTGATGTTGGTGAGGCTCTTGCCAAGGAGATAGTTGATGCCGTCGAGATTCTGGTCGTCGGCAGGGATGTCGACATGGTTGGCGGGCTTGTCGACGCTGATGACGGTCTCGAACATCAGGCGCTCGCCTTCCTGGACATACTGGCCGAGGGAGTGCAGGTCGGTGGTGAAGCTGAGGCTGTGGGGCAGGATGCCTTTGCCTTCCTTGCCCTCGCTTTCACCATAGAGTTGCTTCCACCACTCACTGATGTATTTGAGGGAAGGGACGAAGTTGACGAGCATCTCGACCTTGCGACCTTTGCGGTAGAGGATGTTGCGTGCGGCGGCATAGAGGAGGGCGGGATTGGTGTCGAGGTTGTCGTTGTTGATGCATATCTGGCGCATGTCGCAGGCTCCCTTGAGGAGACGGCGTATGTCGTAGCCCGACATGGCGATGGGCAGGAGTCCCACGGGGGTGAGCACAGAGAAACGTCCGCCGACGTTGTCGGGGATGACGTAGGTGCGGTAGCCTTCCTGCTGCGCGATGTCGTGGAGGGCGCCCTTGCGGGCGTCGGTGATAGCGACGATGCGCTGGCTGGCGGCCCCTTTGCCATATTTATGCTCCAGGTGGCTCTTGATGATGCGGAAGGCCACGGCAGGCTCGGTGGTGGTGCCCGACTTGGAGATGACGGCGACGCTGTAGTCTTTCTTGTC
>LXOW01023780.1_pt1 | contig 14019 bp, 13 predicted proteins | sample 1368591 | NCBI WGS metagenome assembly LXOW01 (sample SAMN04884650, study PRJNA319009) | bovine gut metagenome | isolation source: Cow rumen | host: Bos taurus | place: Italy: Legnaro (PD) | collected 2014-07-09
TTTTTTATTACTATTAAACTTCAATTTTGAGCGTGCAAATTTAGTAAAGATTTCAACGCGGGGGATTAAATGTTTAATTTTTATTTTTCAAAAATCGGATACTGTCCCATTGAAAGGAGATAAAAAATTGGAATTCAATTATTTATCTGCTACTTTCAATTCCACTTCATCCAGTTTCATGTTGGACGCTTTCAGGATTTTAACCCGATATTGGCCTATCGTCAGCTCTTCGCCTTGTCCAGGGATGCTTTCGCAGTAGTGAAGAATCATACCAGCCAAAGTTTCATAGTCATCGCTGACGGGCAGGTCGAGCTTGTAGGTGTCGTTCAGATAGTCGATTTCTAGGCGGGCCGAAAAAACGAAGGTGTTGTCATCGATGACGCGTTCCACCTCTTCCTCCACGTCGTATTCGTCATCAATTTCGCCAAAGATCTCCTCCACCACGTCCTCCATGGTGACGATGCCTGCCGTACCGCCAAACTCGTCGACGACAGTGGCCACACCCTGCCGTTTTTGGATGAAATGCTTCAGCAAGCGGTCAGCGGTGTAGGTCTCAGGGAAGAAGCCAATGGTGCGCACCAAATCTTCCATAGTCACGTCAAGATGCTCAGCAATGGCGCGCACCACATCGTTGAGGTGGACATAGCCCACGATGTCGTCTATGCTCTCGCCTATCACGATAAGCTTGGAGTGTTTGGTTTCCTCAAAACGTGCCTTCACCGCATCGATGCTGTCGGTGATTTTCACGGACTCAATCTCGTTGCGCGGCAACATGCACTCGCGGAGCTTCACTGAGCGGAACTCCATCACATTCTGGAACAGTTGTATCTCCTGCTGCATGTCCTCGTCAGCTTCCTCGGGGTCGGCATATTCAGCGATGTAATCGTTCAAGTCGACGGTGCTGAACTTGTATTTCTCCCTGTCCACCTTCAGGCGCAGGATACGGCGAATGATGAACTCGGAGATGCCCGTGTAAACCAAAATCAGAGGATACAGTATGCAATAGCAGATGAAGGTCGGTAAGGCGAAAAACGACAAAATGACATTGGGGTTGATGCGGAACAACATCTTGGGCAGGAACTCGCCCGCCAGCAGCACCAACAAGGTAGCAAGAATGGTCTTCACCAGCAGCACCATGAAGTCGTTGTCAAGTGAGATGGTCTGCAGCCAATGATTGACAGGCGCATCCAAAATCTGCGCCATGCTCATGCCATAGATAATGAGAGCGATGTTGTTACCTAGCAACAACGAGGTGATGAAGCGCGACTGGTTCTTATAAAACAGGCTGATGATTCTGGCAGAAAAGGTGTTTTTCGTCAGCTCCACCTCCAATTGCAGGCGGTTAATGCTGTTGAACGCAATCTCCAAGCCNNCTCCAAGCCCGAGCAGAGGGCCGAGAAAAACAAGGTTATCGCTACGACAATCCAACTATTCACGGCTCATTCCTCCTCGTCAACATCGAGCAGGGCACTGCCCGAGTACATGGTATATTCTGTAAAGTCCTCGCGCGCCACCAAGCTGTCGGCCTCGATTTGCTTGTCGGGCGTGACAATCTTCACATGAGAACGGGTATAGATCATCTTCAAATCCTGATACCAAAAGAGCTTGTCGGAGTACATAGTTTCCTCGCTACCGAAGTTTTTCACGATGACGTTACCTTGTGCCTCGATGAGTTTCTGCTTGCCGTAGCTCTTGCCATAGTCAGCATGGAGTTCGGTGGTTTGCTTCTTGTGGTCGAACATGTAAACCTCGAAGCCCAGAGGAAACTCCATGATGTCGTCGTCGTTCTCCACGCGCACCATGCGAGGCGTGCGCAACTCAAGGTTGACGAAGCCCGAGTCGCTGCGATAGAAAACAACACTGTCGGCAATGACGCCCGACAGCGTGTCGTCCGATCCCATTTCCATCACCACGGCATCAGGGTTTGAACACGAAAACAACATCACAGCCATGATGGCTGTGATGTTGAGTGTGAGTCCTATTTTCAGTAGACGTTTCAATTACTTCTTCGCTCTGATGGTCGTCGTTTCGCCGATCCAGCCACCCACTTGGAAGCTCTGCCCTTCGTTGTAGTCGTTGAAGAAGATTTTTTCCATCGTCGGGAAGGCGGCACTGTAGGCGCGAATCAAGGCGTTGGCTTTTTCAGCGCAGGAGGGGTCAAGTTGCTTGGCCTTGATGCACTTGTCGACAGCAGCCCAGTAGACTGCACCACTTTCGATTTCACCGCTGAACTGCTTGGAGCTTCCGGCATAGAGCATACCAATGAGGAGGTAAGGCTCGCCGTTGGTCGGGTCGACCTGTGCGGCTCTTCTGTAGATGTCACGAGCGCGCGACAGGCTGCCCATGTTTTCGTAACACATGCCCAGGTTACGATAGGCACGATACTTACGGTCGTTGTTTTCCGTCTTGGTCGCCTGCTCAAAGAAGGTGGCGGCATCGCTGTACTTCTTATCCTTGAAGAACTTGATACCCAAGCTGTAGGAAGCCTCCGGGCTGGGCTCCAGTTCGTTGAGTCTGACGGCAGCATCAAGGAAGAGCTTCGAATCCGTGCAGTCCTTCTTATCGAGGATGGTGGTGATGCGCTTGAGGAGCACCACATCGTCCGGCGTTTCGGCCATCTTGGCGGCAAACACCTTGATCAGGTCTTCGCAGGAAGCATAGGGTTGGAACAAGTTGTCGAGGTTGTTCTTCACACCTTTATTAATACCAATGGTTTTCTCGTTCTTCTCCAGCTGCTTGTCGAAGCCTGCCACAGCTTCGGCATCGCCAGCGGCCTCAGCTTCTTCCTTGGCGGCGACCAGTTGGGTTTCCGTCTCAGCCAGAGCACCGATGTTGTTATCCACCACTTCGGAAAGTTCCTGATAGACGTTGATGATCGTCATCTTCTCGGCCTTGTCGTTGTTCACCATGTCAATGGTGGCCTTGAAGTAAGCGTCAATGTATGCACCCTGTAACTGCGAAGCGTCCAGTTCGACGGCGTTCTTCAGCACGTTGTAGGCTTCTTCGTAGCGGTTCTTATTGTAAGTGTAGATGAGAAGGCCTTTTCTACCCATGATGCTGGCCACTTGCGACTTGCCCGTCTTCGGGTCGACGGAGAAGTACTGTGCACGGGCATCCATCAACATACCAAGCGTGTCGATGTAGGCGTCCTTCTGAGCGGGATTGGTGCGGATGAAGTATTCCATGATCTTCTCACCGTTGGTGTAGGTGTACTGGCTGGCACGAGGGCAGTTGAGGAACACCTCTCTCCATGCGGTCACCATCTCCATGCTAACGGACTCGGGGGCGAACTTGGCGGCCTCCCATTGCTTGAAGTACTCGCGGTAGGTGGAAAGGTTGGTCACGCAAGCCACGCTATCGGCTCCGTACTTCGATTCCTTTGCCTCTTGGGCTGAAACGCTCATTGCCATTCCGATCATGACGGCAATCAACACAAATCTTTTAGTTTTCATCTCTCTCTTTATTTTTAGGGTTTAACTTGTTTACGTTTTCTTCAAATATCGTTCCAAAACGAAAAACGGCATGAAATCATCTATATTTCCGTTTCATGAACCAATGCTCAAACACAGAGACACCAAGGTCCACCTTGAAATAACGCTCTTGTATCAGGCCACCGGCGCGCGTGCCGTATTGTCCACCTTCCAGGGACAGGTTAATCTTCGACAGGGTCTTGGGCAAGGGGAAAGAAGCACCCACGTTCACGCCAAACTTGTTGATGCTATGGTTCTCGCCATCGTTGCCCAACAAGTTGATGAACCCATGATTATAGTACGTCCCAATGCGATACGACATCTTCCTGAAATAGCCAGAGATGTTCGAATGGCTGGGCGTGAATTCGAAGCCCAATGATGCACTCCATGAATCCTGCAAGGGGTCGGTGACACCTTCACGGGCAAATTTCGACCATTGCATCCAGTTGAAGTCGGCGGCGATGGTCCAATGTTCGTTTTTCTGCAAGGCTATGCCAAAGCCGACGCCCTGCGGCATCTTTGTTCTAGTCAACGTGGTTTTGTTCACCAAGGTGTCAATGATATATTCTATCTCGGTTTCATCATCCGCCTCGATGGAACGAACAAACAGAGTTTGTTTTCCTCTCAACCTGACAGGCTGTGTATAGGTCACGCCGAGGCTCAGCTTCATGTCGTTGCCCACATTGGCATCGAAGAGAAGACCGTAGTCGAACATGAAGGAGCTGACCATCAAGTCGAGGTTACGACGAGTGCCTATCATATACAGGGAGTCGGGGAAATAGAGCGTGGTCTCAGTTTGGGTGTTGCCAAACACATAGTAGGCATTAGCACCAATGGCGAAGTGCTTGCCTAATTTGAAGGCAGTGCCCACATAAGCTTGGTTCATGCCGCCCGTGCCCTTGAAGCGTGTGGCATAACTGCCAACATCGGGGTTGTTGCCATCCACTATCATGGTATAGGCCGTAGTGCTGAAAGGCTGCACACCGAGGGCCAACTTCCACCATGAAGTAAGGCCGAAAGCCATAGCGACGTAGTCGAACGAGGCATTGGCGGAACGCTCGGAGAGAGAGGAGGTGCTGAAGGTCGACGTCTTGAAGTAGATACCAGCATCGAAAAGGAAAGCCAGCGAGTCGATTTTGGCGTATGATGCGGGGTTCTCACTGTTAATCATGCCGACGCCAAACATAGCATTGCAAGTACCGCCCATGCCCTTCAACCTGACATTCATGGATTTGTCCCTCACCTGCCCAACGCCAAACAAGGAATATGGCGAATCCGCTTCAGCCTGAGCGAAGACATCTGGCCCCAGCCATACCAATAACGCGGCTACCAAAATGCTTTTCAAGAAAGTAGTTCTCATATTATTATGATAATATCTCGTGCACGCTCTACTCCCACCCGGTCCCCACCGAAAAGAGGAGAAGAGGGGTTAGAGCGTGCAAATATCCGATTTTTTAACTCGTTGAGCAAGTTTTTATTGTCACAATTACTAGAATTTTATTCTATTTAATTGAATATCAACAAGAAACAAAATAAAAAATAAAAAAATCTCAATTTTTGAAGATTTTTTCTTGCCGATAAGGAATTTTGTCGTATTTTTGCAGCCGCAAACCGAGAGCTTCAATGATGTTAATACGGAGGTACCGTAGCTCAGTTGGTAGAGCAGAGGACTGAAAATCCTCGTGTCACTGGTTCGATTCCCGTCGGTACCACCACAAATAGAGAGACGCAAAATCATGCGTCTCTTTTTTTGTGCGTTGCTCCGTGCGGGATTATAGAGATACAAAGCATTGATTCAGTCGAACTTTGATCTGCGTCTCTACAGCAGGAAACGAAAAAAGCACCTCCCTTTCGGGAAGTGCTTTTTGTTCATTGTACCTGTCAATGATTTATGAAATCAAAGACCACCGTTTGGTTGTGCAAGGTCAATTGAAATAACGGTATAGTAACCAGGGATAGAAATATACTGCTTGTTGGCAGATACATTCACTGTAACATCATCTCTATCATAGAACTTCAAAGTGATGGTGAAGTTACCCAGCAATGCGCCTGGACGGAGAGGCATCAAGAAGAACTTGTTCTTATTGGTAATCGAGGCTCCCATATTACCATTGGCTTTCGAGCAGTCGAGAGTGACGCTGTTGCCCTCAGGCTCACTCATATAGCCAATTTCTTGGAGCTTAGTCTTCAAACTAGCCATATAAGTTTCAGCATTTCCATTGGCTTTATAGTCAAGACCAAGTTGTTTCATAGCATCCAAATCAGCAGTTGTAAGAGCGGGAATGTTAATTGACATGCTACCAGTGAGATTCAATTTTTGATCGGTGATGGTAACACTCTTCAGCCTTCCATAACTCTGACCATCAGTAAGGCTGGTGTTTTTAACTCTTACGTTGTAATAGCCAAAGATATGCTTCATGTCGAAACTAGCATAAGGCTCAATGACCGTGCACGGAGCTGCACCCACAAAACCAGTGGGATCCATATAAATCCTACCAGCATAAGAGGCATTTGCTGCGAACAAATCGGTCTTACATACTTGCGTGTCACCAACGTTAAAGCTGACACGATTGCCATTTGTGATTGTAGCGGAAGCCTTCGAAGCAGGATAGAAAGCAAAAAAACCATAGCTGCCTTGAGGCATAGCATACCCACTGAAATGAGCAACTCGCTGACCCGTGATGTTGGAATCACCATAAAAATACATTGCCTTTGATTTGGTATAATCCGCATCGATGCTATACATCATGATAGTATCGCCTCCATACCATTTCATGTAATTGTCAAGCACGTCAATATAGGCTTTTGAATCGTCGTTAATACCAGATTCGCCTTCGATAGTGGACAATGAGACATTCACTGAAGAAACCTCAGTGGCCACTTTTCTACATGAGGATGCGCCCAAGGCCATAATAGTGGCCATACACATCATGCCAAAAATCTTCGTTACTTTTTTCATTCTTTTTGTAATTTTTTCTTGTTTGCTTAGTCGCTTAGTTATTTGTTTAGTCACCCATACCAGGATCACCACCAGTTTGTTGGGAACTAGTACCACTTCCTACTCCACTCATCATCAGTACAGAGGGCATCTGCATTTCAATCATTTCAGCCACAGGGGCTTCGTAAGTTTTGTTCATCTTTTTCATTTTTTTAAATTTTTAATTGTTTGATTTATTGTTAATTACCTTGTGTTCAAATACTTCTTTTCACACATTTGACGCTGCAAAAATAATAAAATAATTCGATATACAAGAAAAAAATCCTTTTTTTTGAAAATTAATCTAATTACTGTCGTTCAATCGCATCGTTTTGATTATCACTTGCCTCATAGCAGCATGCATTTCCCTGAAAGCAACCGAGGGAAATATGCGAAAACGGTAGAAGAAATCGATAAAGATGCCAAAGAAGGAATGTATCTTTCGGAACAGCTTGCGCTTGGGACGGCGTTGCTTGAACTTGCTGTTACGGCTAAAGTTGCCCGCTTCCATCACATTGCAGTAAAGGCGTTGTGCCGTGCACTGGCAGGAGGCATCATAATACGGCATCTCCATTTCGGGAAGACCAAGCTGTTCCACCATCAAACAGCCGAAAACCTGCCAAGGCCGCATTAAATCCATTTCTGTAAGCCATTGACGCAATTTGTCAAGGTCAAGTTGTCCGTGATAGGCGTGAAGCGTCATAGCAACGTCGGCGATTTGCCTCCATCCCACACCCGTAGTCAAGAAATGGTGCCAAGCATGGTAGAAGGTGAAAAACACCATGAACTCCTTGGATGGAATGCTGATTTCCAAACCTTCCAAATCAACACGTTGAGTATTGGCATATAGTCCATCACGCTCGATGGCAGCGTAGACCTCAGATTCCTTACTGTCATCCACCTCGGCGCTTACACGATGTATCTCCATGGGATAGTTGCCAAACTCAATGTTATAGTGGTGGCCCACCTCCACTTCCTCGCCCCAGTTGTAGCCACCAGGCAAGGAGCGCAATAAGGTACAGGCTTGGTGGAAATCATCAAGGCCAACGAAAAGGTCAATGTCACCAAACTGCCTCAAGTTAGGGTTGGGGTACAACATGGCCAGACTAAATCCCTTGAGCAGCACCGACTCGATACCATGCTCACGCAACAAGGTCACCGCCGATGTCAAAATCTGCCTCAAACGCAGCTGACGGAGCAGATTGTTGCGCATCACCGATTGCATCTTGCCGAGCATGGCCTCCGAAGGACGGTTGTCGGTCGTCATCTGCGAAGCCACGCCACACAGCAAAGCTTCGTTGGCATGATGCTGGGCAATACGCATCACCTCGTTCCAGTCGATGGGGCCTTCAATAGTGACAGGCGTGTCCCAAAGGGCGGAACGGAGCAAGGCGAAATACTGACTTTCGGAGGGGGTCATGGCGTACCTTATTAATTAATAATGTGTAGTTTGATAGAGACAGTGCATACTCCGTCTCTACATAGCGATTAATCCTCGATAGCGTCAGCCTCGTTCCATGTTTGAAGCAACGCCTTCACATCTTTTTCGGCCGTATCGCGGTCGACATCGTATTCGTCCAGAAGGAGTTGCACTAAGGTCTCAGCGTTAAACTCCTTGCCTTCGACGGCTTCCCAAAGGAAGGCCGCCGTCGCATTCATCGACACCATCGTGTTGGCATCCAAGACGTCAAGGCCTTCGGCGACGAGAATGTATTCTTTGCCCAAAGGGCGCAATCTATAACCTTTCTTGATTTTCATATTCGTATTATTGACACGGGACTTCGGGACGCGAGACGCAGGACGAAGCCCTCAGTTTATTCCATTTTCTATGTAACTTCAACATATATCTTCTCAGCGGGAGGCTATGTCGCCAAAGCCATGCCTTACCCGGCTTGCGCCGACGACCCTTGTGGACAATTTCAACCACGGTGCCCATAACTTCCTCCACCATAACTTCTTCCGTGCCTTCAAGGTTGCCATCACCCATCAAAATAACTTTCTCACCATCAATGGCATATACCCGATGAAGGATATGTTTACCTTTATATTCCACCAGCACAATATCACCCACTGTAACTTTTTCCTTTTTCAATAAAAACACCTGATCCACTCCCCCTTCTATAAACGGCAACATGCTGATACCCTGGGGTACGATGGCAATCACCTTGCCCTCCTGCAAGGACTCCAAGTCCCTATGCATCAGCATATCCTGTTCCATTATTGCGTCACGGTTTTATGGCAAAGCCAAGCCGCCTCAGCATCAGGCAGACAGTCCAAAGCATAACACGGCACCGTGCTGACGACTTTTTCGTTGGTGTCATGCAGTCCGTCTGCCATTTCCTTGATGAAACGGTAGCCCGAGAAAGAGACATACATGGCCGCGTATGCCTCCACCAGCGATAGTCTACGAATGGCATTTTTCTTGGCCTGATGCAGGTTGACGATAGCGCCCACTGGGACATCTATATTATGGTAGCATGGTGTCTTGCCGCTCCAGGGTGAACCAAAGATTCGCACTTCGCCGTCGTCCATAACACGCATCACTGGGTTGTCGTCGTTCAGCAGCGAACATCCTTCTATATTATTAATCCACAGCTGGCTATGCGTGCTCTTTCCTGTACCACTCTTTCCCAAAAACACATAGCCCTTGCCGTCTTTCATCGTCACAGAGGCATGCATCAGCAGCGTGTTCTTGCGCGCCGTGGCGAAAGCATACATCAGCATCATCGACGTACCTACCGAAAAATACAAGCTACCCAAAACACGGAACCTCGCCTTTGTAAAGGCCTTGTCAGTCAAAAGATATACCCGCACCGGAGCTTCCATCACCGGAGCGATTTCCATCAACCACTCGCCGTTCCATTCATATAACTCGATCCTCGGCATATCAGGACCTTCGCAACTGACCGTCACTTTCTGCTTTCCTGACGTATCAGGCATGGCCTCAAGCAATTCCGCAGTAAAGAGGCAATCATCAGTATCCTCACAAACAAATGGCTCGTATGGAGTCATCTCATTCCAAGCCACATTGTTGTCGGGCATGATAACGGCGAACTTGTGACCCGCCACGCGATACGTTCTCTTCATTGGACAAAATTTTGTGCAAAGATAGTTTTTTTCTTGATAATACCAGGCAATAAATTGAAATACATGACGTATTCATCTGTAAAATTGTACTTTTGCCCGAAATTTTGTAGAAGTTATGATGAAAAAACATAAGAAAGGTGGCAACGTATCGACAAGCTCAACGACCGCCAAAAGTTCCAAAATGCGCAATATATTGTTAACCATTCTAGCAGGAGGTTTACTCACAGCAGCATGGCCCACCTGGGGCATCGCCCCGCTGGCTTTCATCGGTTTCGTGCCTTTGCTACTTCTTGAAAACCGCGCCGCACAAGGCGAAAAAATGAGGCTGTTTTGGCTTTCTTATCTCGCTTTCCTCATCTGGAACGTGGCTACGACATGGTGGGTGTGGAACGCTACCCCCGCCGCCATCGCCGCTTGGTTGCTGAACGCCCTCTTCATGACCATCGTGTTCATCGTGTTCCATCTCACGAAGAAAAAAGTGTACAACAAACCCTTGGGCAATCTCTTCCTCATCCCCTATTGGCTCGCCTTTGAGTATCTCACCTACCTCTGGGCCGCCAAATGGCCTTGGCTCAACCTCGGCAACGTGTTTTCCAGTCATGTCGAATGGATACAATGGTACGAATACACGGGCGTGGTCGGCGGATCGCTATGGATTCTTTTGGTCAACATCTTAATCACCAACATTATTCTGCATTTCAAGTCGAGAGAGACGAAACCTCTCCTTATTGATATTAGCACAGAAGTGGTGGTGCTCCTTGTGCCCCTCATCTTTAGCACGTATGTCTATAAGCACTACGAAGACCAAGGCGTCGACACAGAAGTCATCGTCGTGCAACAAAACTGCGACCCTTGGAACGAGCAATTCAACAGTCAATTCTACGACCAAGTCATACAAAACAACATCAACTTGTCGCTGCCTTTGGTCACACCTAACACACGATTTGTGGTCAGCAGCGAGTCGGCCATACAAGAAGGCATCTGGCTGCATGAAATCGACAAGTCGAAGGCGCTCAATACCTTACATGATTACATCAAACGCTTCCCCCAGATGGCCTTCGTCATCGGCGGCACCACCTACGAATGGGTGCCCAAAGGCATGGAAGACGACTTTCCCGCAAGACCCTTGTCTAATGGCAAATTCTATTACTGCCACAACTCGGCCCTTCTCATCGACACGGTGAACCTGCAACATCGCAACAAGTCGCAGCTCACGCCTGGCGTGGAGGCCATCCCCGAGTGGATGGGCTTCCTGAAGAACTTCAGCATCACCATGGGCATCGCCCGTGGCACCTTGAAAACCGACACCGAAGCGAAGGTGATGACCTTCGGTGAGCACAAAGTGGGTGCCGCCATCTGCTACGAAAGTGCCTTTGGAGAATATGTCAGCACGTTCTGCAAGAAGGGTGCCGACCTGCTTTTCGTCATCACCAACGACGGCTGGTGGGGCGATACGCCAGGTTACAAGCAACACTTTGAGTTTTCCAAACTGAGAGCCATCGAGAACCGCCGCTGCATCGCCCGCTCGGCCAACACGGGACGCTCGGGATTCTTCAATCAGCGTGGCGACGTGCTGCAACAGACCCGATATTGGGAACCCGATGCCATCCGCAAAACGCTGAAGGCCAACGACAAGGTGACTTTCTACGCCAAGCATGGCGACTACCTCAGCCGCATTTCTGTCTACCTGACTTTCGTGTTACTTATCACCTGGATAGCGTTTAGCATCGTTCGTTGGAACCAAGCTGGGGAAAGACCCGCCAAAACCAAGAAGTCCAAAAAGAAATGAGTGACGTGAGGCTTTCGTTGGGACCCTTTCAAGGCATCACCGATGCGCCCTTCCGCAATGTCTTCAAGCGGCATTTCGGCGGCATCGACAAGTTCTACACGCCTTTTTTCACCGGCATACACAAAGAAGAACACGCCAAGAACCTGCAAGGAGAGGAAATCGACCCACGCTGCAACGATGTGGAGACCTTGACCCCACAAATCCTCAGCACCGATGCGGAGGAAATTCTGCGTTTCGCCAAGCAATGCAAGGAATTGGGATACAAGGAGATTAACCTCAACATGGGCTGTCCTTTCCCACGTGTGGCCAACAAGAAACGCGGCAGCGGCCTCCTGCCCTATCCTGATAATGTGGATGCGATGCTGGAAGGTGTTTTCGAGCACATCGGCGACATGAAATTCAGCATAAAATGCCGCTTGGGGTATTTTAGTCCAGACGAGATCGATGCCATCATACCGATTTTCAACAAGTTCCCTTTGAGCGAACTGATTATCCACCCACGCATCGGCAAGCAGCTTTACAAAGGTGAGGCTGATGTGGAAAGGTTTGCAGCGCTTATACCTTATATTAATGCGCCGCTGGTGTATAATGGGGATGTTTTTTCGGTGAAGAGCTTCGACCGTATTCAAAGCGTCATTGCGGGCAATGACCCGCAATCCTCTACGCTTATCGACCATTTCATGTTAGGACGCGGGATTTTGGCGAATCCGTTTTTGGCGGAACAAATAGCGGACGTGTGTCCGCCCCAACCAAACGACAAAACCGAACGTCTACACGCATACGTCCTTGACCTATACGAGGATAGACTGCACCATGCTGGCGGCAGCCCGAAGGTGCTGGGACGAATGAAAGAGCTGTGGTCGTATTTGATGTATTCCTTCGAGGAGCCGCAAGTGGTTTGGCGGAAAATCAAGAAGATCAATGCGCTAAAGGAATACGAGGAAGCGGTGGAGACCGTTTTCAGGGAACACTCCCTTATTTAATCCAGTAGATATAATTTTTTCAAGTTTCGCACATCCCTACGGGATGCAACAAACCCGCATCCCATCGGGATGCACCTCAACTTGCGAAACTTGAATAATATCAAAAAATACGTCAATCAGAACCTGTAAACGAGCAATCCTTTCAGCGTCCAATCTTGGAAAGTGCCCTGGTAGTTTAGGTCCTGCACAAACTCCGGAATGTTCATCTGACTGGTATCAAAAGCATCACGGCTGCGGAAATAGAACATATTGTAAGTAAACTGCGTGGAGCAATAAATGCGTCCCAAGGTCAAGCTAACAGCAGCGCTGCCAATAAAGTTAGGCATGGGATAGCACAGCACCTTGGAGACATTTTCTCCTGCGTGCACCCCGTTTTCATTGTAAATATACGAAGTGGTCTTCAAATAGTTGAACACTGTGAGCTCGGGCATGGCAGTCAAGTTGAAGGTAAGGTTGCGCAACTTTTCATCACGAGACCCGACGGGGTCTTTATGCCAAAGCACAATATTGGCTGAATAGCCGCCACCTACCGAGACCTGCATGGTGGCAAAGCAGTCCAGCAGATTGTAGGAATCCAATGAGGCTTCAGGAGAATTGTACAAATCCCCCTGCTTATAGTGCGCCATCAGCATCCATGAGCCAGCAGTGTGGCGCTGAACCAGACTACTCTTCTTATAAGTTGCAGGATAGGCGAAGCGTTTGTTGTTGAAGACATAATAGCCATCAACGGTGAAGCTTCGCAAGCAAGCAAGTTCCTTCGAGACAAACTCATCGTGTTGATAATACTCTTCACCTTCAATTCCCATCGTCAGCCCCGAGGTGAACGGATTTGTTATCTTGTAATAATTGACTCTTACACCCCAAGTTTTTCGGAGGAGATTGAATGCTAAGGAATTCTTTTTTGTGGCACTTTTCGTCCCCACTTCGAATCCATAGCCAATGTTAATATTACCAAAGCCTGCCTCAACACCGACTTTTTTACAAAGGTTTTCGCTTAACCAATAGGAAGTGACACCTGAGAATGACTCATTATTGTCATCTTTTACACGAAAGTTGACATCCGTATTGAAGCCTGCCTGTTGTAGTGTGCCGAACACGCCCAACGAGAAGCTGGGGGCGGATTGATAAATGTAAGTCGTGTCAACAACGGCGCGTTTGGTAAAGAGACCATTGATCTTGTGCCAGAAAGAGGTTTTTTGGGCTTGCATGGAAACACAGCCCAGCAGTAGTGCTATAATAATAAGGGAGCGTTTCATTAGAGTGAATTTTAAAAAGCCCGACTCACGCCGGGCTTTTTCATTTCAATAGTCGAAAAATCATTCAAAGGACTTCAGAGCTTCCTTGATGATCTCGATGGCTTCGCGAAGCTCGGCTTCGGTGATGACCAAGGGCGGAGCAAAGCGGATGATGTGCTGGTGGGTGGGCTTGGCCAGCAGGCCAAGGTCNNAAGATCTTACCGAGACGCTCGGCGTTCTCCATCAGGTGCTCTTCCTTGATGACTTCAAGGGCGGCGATGCTCACGCGGGCAGCAATCGGGTTGCCACCGAAGGTCGAGCCGTGCTCACCGGGCTTGATGTTCAGCATGATGTCGTCGTCAGCCAAGACGCAGCTCACAGGCACAACACCGCCACCGAGGGCCTTGCCCAAGATAAGGATGTCGGGGCGCACGCCTTCGTGGTCGCAAGCCAGCATCTTACCCGTACGGGCGATACC
>LXOW01134987.1_pt1 | contig 14019 bp, 5 predicted proteins | sample 1368591 | NCBI WGS metagenome assembly LXOW01 (sample SAMN04884650, study PRJNA319009) | bovine gut metagenome | isolation source: Cow rumen | host: Bos taurus | place: Italy: Legnaro (PD) | collected 2014-07-09
AGGATGTGCAGACCGCGGAGATGGAGTTAATTGCTGCGCAATACCGCGGTCGCGCTAGAGTTTTGCAAGCAAAACTCTTTGTTCTGGTGGTGACAGCAGGTTATAAAGTGACTAAAGTTGAGGAAATTCATGTAAAGAAAAATGCTATTTCATAATATGAAATAATTTTGAATAATATTTGATTTAGTGATTATTGATTTAGTGAAAATTGTTGAAAAGAAAAAGTTGACAAATTTAATAAAAAAGTAACATTTTCTTGAAAATACATGTATATTTTGTATAGGTCTGCAATTTGAATTGTAAAAAGTGAAAGTGGCGAGTTGGCAGAATAACGAAAAAAAAGAAAATATGCCTTTTGACGGGGGAAAAGCATTGTGATATTATTACTATCGTGCGCAAAAAAAGGAGCAAAAAATAACAAAAAGGGCAAAACAACATACAACACACACAATAAAAGGGGAGACGTTATACAGAACGAACTTCTTTTGCGATAAAAGGGAAAAAGTTAGCGCATATATCCACAAAACACACTTGAGATATCAGACTTGGTTTCTTTATCGTATAGTTGGAGAAACTCGCAATGCGTGTTTCTCTACGTTTTGCTCTGAGAAAGGGTGGAAAGAAATGCATAATGTAAAACGAAAGATTGCAATTGCACTTTGTCTTGCAACATCGGTAACTAGCGTATTTTCTGGAAATTCATTTTCTTATGTCACAAAAGCATCTACAGCAGTAGAAGAAGTGACTTTACAGACAGAAGATGAAATTACAACAGAAAATGTAGTAGAGAGTTTGACAGGTACTTTGACAGGTGCAAATCAGGTGGAAAACATTACGTACAAGGTAATGGACGAGAAAGAAAACGTAATCGCTGAAGGCGAAGCTGAGATTAAGGGAAATACATTTTCAGCAGATGACGTAAAACTTCGTGAAGGCGATAACAAAGTTATTTTCACTGCAGAGGACAAAGATGGAGAAATAACTACTACTGAGATGAATGTAAATTTTGACGGTGGTACATTGGCTGACACTGAAGAAAAGAATGTAAAAACTGACAAAGAAACAGGTGTACAGTATGTAAACAACCGTTTGGTGATTACGTTCAATCCAAAATCAACAGAAGAAGAAAGACAGGATGTGATCGACTCTGTTGATGGTAAAGTAATTGGACAGATTAATGCAATCAAGTGTTATCAGGTTCAGGTAGATAATGCAGATTTAAATGAATTATCAGCATTGGCTACAGAAATTAGAAAGAATAATCAAGGTGTGGTTGTGGCTGCATCTGTTGATACAATGAATAAAACACAGATGTATGTTCCAAACGATCCATATGATGATGGAGAAGAATGGACAGAATCTAATCCAGACGGTTCAAACTGGGGATATGAAGCAATTCAGGCAGCTTCTGCATGGGAAATGTCAAATGAATATGTAAATCCTAAGACAGGACTTCTTGATAACACAGTATCCGGTGTGGTAGATGGTGGCTTCCAGAAAAATCATCAGGATTTGGATCATGTATCTTACTACGAATATATGCGTACAGAGGATACTGCTGAAGATCACGGAACACACTGTGCAGGTATTGTAGGCGCAACAGCGGATAATAACATAGGTATTGCCGGTGTTTGCCAGTCAAAAAAAGTTTTGATTTCAACATCTAATGATGATGGCCATCTTCCATCTGCAAATCTTTTAAAAGGTTTGGCTGATGCGGTTGTAAATGGCGCAAAGACTGTAAACTATTCTATTGGTCATTCTGCAGCTTATCCATCGACAGAGGATGCAAAAACATCGGCTGCGTTGATTGCAAGTTTATATACACAGGGATATGATTTTCTTTATGTACAGGCAGCAGGAAACAGTTGTTACAATGCGAAATACAGTGGTGAATTCTGCTCTATGAATGAAAAGAATGTTTCTTCTGTTGCTAAGGAATATGGTGTTTCAACAGATGACATCTTAAAGAGAGCTTTAGTTGTTGCGGCAGCACAGAAAACAAAGAACGGATATGACTTGACGAAGTTTTCTAACTGGGGCGAAACTATTGATGTTGCAGCACCTGGATATAAAATTTTTTCATGTATAAGAAATAATAAGTATTATAATGCGTCAGGAACATCTATGGCTGCTCCATTTGTAACTGGTTCAACAGCTTTGCTTTGGGGCATGAATCCAAAGCTTACAGGTGCGCAGATTCATGATATTGTTTGTGACAAGTCAAATTCTGATGTAATTATTTCTGATAGAACCGGTTCGAGTTATCCTATGATTAACTTGAAAAAATGTGTAGAAAAGGTGTATAACCAGACATTACATATTTACGGAGTTAATGTAGGAAATGGACAGGTTAAGTACACAGTAGGTAATAAAGTGGAAATGTCAATTTCTGCACCTGGAGCAGAAAATTATCAATTTGATGTAGTAGATGCAGATGATGAAGCAGACGGATATGACGACGCTTGCGTATACACATCAGGTGTAACAGGATACCACAAGGCATACTGGACTGCAGACAAAGCAGGAAATTACAATGTGTATATTTATGCAGAAGACAAAAATGGTATTCGTGTACACAAAAAAGTTGCAATTTCAGTTGGTGAAAGCCAAAAGTTAAAAGTAGCTTCTTTTGCAGCTTCAAATAATGATATTGCATATAATGAGCAGGTTGTATTAACTGCTGAAGCAAAGAATGGTGTTGCACCATATACATATAGTTTTGGTGTTAATATCGAGGGAAGTGATTACTATGCCGATGAAACATCAAAGATTTCTTATACTGCAGAAGAAGCATTTACAAAGAATAATGTTGCAGTATTCAAACCGGCTGATTTAGAATATTACACGATTGAAGCGTATGGATATAAACGCTATCAGTTGTCAGAAAAAGAAATTGTTGGTAAAGTAAAATTATTTGTTAAAATCAAAGATGCGACTGGAAAAGTAGTTCGTAAAAATTTAGGTGGAGTAAGGATTTCGTCTCCTGCAATTACGGAAATCAACACAAACTATGATTCACCACAAAAGACAGGAACCACAATTAAAATATTCCCGACTTTCAAGTATTTAAATGGTTTGAATTGCACGGTAAGATATAATGTTTGTGAAGGAACAGATAAATGGTCGTATAGCAGTTATTATCAAGAAAGAGATGGTTCAGAAGCTTTTGATATGAAAAAAGGATATTGCGAATGGACACCAGAAGAAGCAGGAGTTTACACAATTCGATTTAAAATAATTGATTCAGAAAAACAGGAAATTGCAGAAAATTCGTTAATTTACGATGTGATTTCAGCCTCAGATAATAAGGTAATAGTGCTATATAATGATACATTCTCATCACAAAACTATTATTGTAATATTCATTATCGTGTTGGAAATGGAAAATGGACAACAGCACCTGGTGAGGAAATGTCTTGGAGTTCTTTGATGGAAGGTTATAATAGAGCATATACCATTGATCTTGGAACTTCAGATAGTGCAACGGTATGCTTCAATGACGGAAGCGGAAATTGGGATAGCAATGGTGGAAAGAATTATGTTGTACATAAAGGTGTATATGGAATATCAGACGGAAAAGTAATCAATAGAACACCAAGTGAAGCAATCCGTATAAGTGATTTTCATTGTTCAAAATATTATGAGAAAAATAGTTTTAGCTTTCAATGTAAGATTAATAACGGAGTTCAACCATATCGCATTAAATATTATTGTGTTGATGCAGATGGAGTAGTAGTTCCTGAGAGTGTACAAGCTGATAATAATGTGTGTACAGATGAGTTTAATAGAAGTGTAGTTACCTCGAATTATGGTAAGTATACATTAAAGATAGAAGTTGAAGATGCTATAGGAAATGAAACTGTATACAATGAGCCGGTTGTAGTGGAGAAACCTTCTCTTGATTTTACATTTAGTGTTCCTTCGCCACAAAAGACCGGAACTCAAATTTTTATCGAGGGTAAAACGACAAATATGTTTCACGAGGATAGATATTCACATGTTGCGTATTTATTTTTAAAAGATGGAATATACAATGGTGTTACTCTTGGAATGACAGATGACTATACATGGATACCGGAAGAACCTGGTAACTATACAATTATCGGTTATTTTTCAGATAATTATGGTGATATTGTTACTGAAGAAAAATCATATGTAATTACAGGGGAATCCCTTGTGACAGCATCTCCAGTTGTAACAGCAACACCAACAGTGAAGCCAACAGCAACACCAACAGTGAAGCCAACAGCGACACCAACAGTGAAGCCAACAGCAACACCAACAGTGAAGCCAACAGCGACACCAACAAATGTACCAACAGCAACACCAACGGTAAGACCAATGGTTTACTTTGACAACAGTAATGCAAACTGGCCTGGAGCTTATGCGTATGTATGGAATTACAGTGATGGTTCAGATGCAAAAACAATCGCAGGTACAAAGGTTTCAGAAAATGTATATGCATTTGATGTAGACGGTGATTATGCAAACATTATCTTTAAGGGATACGCAGATAACTGGAACTTGCAGACAGAAGATTTGCAAATGCCAAAAGATGCAAATAACTGCTTTAAGCCAAACTATGGCGGAAATAAGCCAGCAGGTGTATGGACAAAATATGAACCAGATGTAACACCGGCACCAACAGTGAAGCCAACGGCAACACCAACAAATGTACCAACAGTAGTTCCAACACAGGAACCAGGAAACGCTGTTACTATTTATTATACAAAATCTAACTGGAGCAAAGCATATATCCATTACAACGTAAATGGAGTATGGACAAATGTTCCGGGCGTATCGATGACAGCAAGTGACAGAAGTGAGTATTATTGGATGTACACAATTGATTTGGGAAATACTACATCAATGAAGGCTTGCTTTAACAATGGAAACGGTTCTTGGGATAATAACAACTCAAAGAACTATACATTTACAGCAGGTGTTTATGGAATTACCAATGGTAATGTAGCTGTACTTTCAAACACAGCAACACCAACCGTAAAACCAACAGCAACAGCTACTGTAAAACCTACGGTAACACCAACAGCTACTGTAAAACCTACGGTAACACCAACGGCTACTGTAAAGCCAACAGCCACACCAACCCAGACACCTGATGGAAATACAGTGACTGTTTATTATAAGAGAGCAGCAAATTCAAATTGGAACGATGCGTATGCTCATTATAAAGTAGATGGTGCATGGACACAGGCACCAGGTGTTAAGATGACAAAGGTGAGTGCAGGATATTGGAAAATTACAATTGATCTTGGCTCATCATCAGAAGTAAAGATTTGCTTTAATAATGGTTCAGGAACATGGGATAACAATGGTAGCAAAGACTATTTTGTTTATGCAGGAGAGTATCTTGTAGACCAGACCACAAAAAAAGTAACAAAATTTAATTAATATCTAGAATTAGGTGTTTATGAACGGCCACGCATTTTGCGTGGTCGTTTTTTTATGTAATAGGAAATTGCGATGCGAGGATGCGTTTATAGAAAATAACAAAAATATGTTGGATAATCGACAAAGTGGTGTTGGTGTGTTGTTTTGTTAACAAAGGTCGGGTTGACAGTATTTTCTAATTGTGTTACCATAAAATGGAAGGGGTAGCATTATCTGTTTGTTGCGAAATATTTGGGGGAATATGTAGCACATCTTTTTTGCGTGTCAAAAATATATCTTACATATCTTACATATCTTTATATCATAGAAAATTGCGATGCAATTCTCTTATATCGTTTGTAATTGTTTTTCGGTGTCAAAATAATTATCACATTTCACAACTTTTTTTAGATAGGTACCCTTAACTAACATAAAGAGGGGGCTAACGTATGATTAAATTTGGTAAAGCGATGGTAAATGCCAGGGTAATGATTTTTATTTTATCAATTATCTTGCTCGTTCCAGCGGCAATCGGTTATTTCCAAACCAGGGTTAATTATGATATATTGTCTTATTTGCCGAGTGAGATTGAGACAATGAAAGGTCAGGATATATTGGTAAAAGAGTTTGGAACCGGTGGTTTCTCCATGGTTATGGTGGATGGAATGGAAGAAAAAGACGTTTCCAAAATGAAAGCAGAATTTGAAAAAGTGAAGAATGTTGAGAAGGTTGTTTGGTATGACAGCTTTGCAGATATAACCATCCCAATGTCAATGATACCGGAAGCGTTGTATAAAAAGTTTAATTCTGAAACAGCAACCATGATGATGGTTATTTTTTCTACTACAACGTCGGATTCGAAGACAATGGAAGCTATTGAAGAACTTCGTAAAATTGGCGGAAAGCAATGCTTTGTTAGTGGTATGTCGGCGGTAGTTACGGATACAAAGAAATTGAGTGATTCAGAGACACCAATCTATGTAGGTGTTGCTGTATTATTATCATTTTTGGTAATTTCCATTACCATGGATTCCTTCTTAGTACCATTATTTTTCTTATTAAGTATTGGTATGGCGATTGTATATAATCTTGGAACCAATGTGTTTATGGGGCAGATTTCATATATTACTCAGGCACTGACTGCAGTATTACAGCTTGGTGTAACTATGGATTATTCCATCTTTTTGTGGCATTCCTACAAAGAGTATCAGGAACGATATCCGGAGGATCATAAGCGTGCCATGTCCCATGCAATATCCAATACATTAGTATCTGTGGTAGGTAGTTCATTTACCACGGTGGCAGGATTTATTTCCCTTTGTTTCATGAGTTTTACTCTTGGTATGGATTTGGGTATCGTTATGGCAAAGGGTGTAGTAATCGGTGTTATTTGTTGTGTTACCGTGTTGCCGGCTATGATTTTGATTTTTGATAAACCAATCCGAAAAACATCTCATAAGCCATTGATGCCGGATTTTGCATTTTTATCAAGAGGCATTACAAAACACTACATTATTTTTGCGGCAATTATGGTAGTTATGCTTGTTCCTACGATCTTCTGCTACAAAAATACAAGTGTATATTATGCTTTGGATGAAACCCTTCCAAAAGACTTGGAATGTATTGTGGCAAATACGAAGTTATCGGAAGAATTCAATATGAATGCAGTAGATATGTTGTTGTTAGATGCTAATATGGATTCGAAAGATATTAGAACCATGAATCAGGAAATTGAACAGGTCAAAGGTATCAGTTTTGTACTTGGTATGGAAAGTATTGTGGGACCTATGATACCGGAAAGTATGTTGCCGGATAAAATCAAGGAAATCTTCCGAAAAGGTGATTATGAAATGATTTTAGTAGGAACGGAATACAAGGTGGCATCTGATGAAGTAAATGCCCAATGTACAAAACTTAGTAAGATTATTAAAAAATACAATAAAAAGAATATGCTGGTAGGTGAAGCTCCTTGTACAAAGGATCTGATTACCATTACAGATAAAGATTTTAAGACAGTAAGTGTCGTTTCCATTGGTGTAATTTTCTTAATTATCCTGTTTGTATTTAAGTCAATTTCCTTACCGGTGGTTCTTGTGGCAGTCATTGAATTTGCCATCTTTATCAATATGGGTATTCCATATCTGACAAATACGGAAATCCCATTTATCGCATCTATCGTAATTGGTACCATACAGTTGGGTTCTACGGTAGATTATGCGATTTTGATGACTACAAGATATAAGAAAGAGAGAAATCTTGGAAAGGACAAAAAAGAAGCCATTTACATTGCACACTCTACCTCGGTGGAATCAGTTATCGTCAGTGCATTGAGTTTCTTTGCAGCAACATTTGGAGTAGGAATGATTTCAAATATTGATATGATTAGTTCTTTATGTATTCTGATGGCGAGGGGGGCTTTAATCAGTATGGTGGTTGTTCTTTTAGTATTACCATCCATGTTTATGATTTTTGATAAAGTATTTTGTGTCACCAGTTTTGGATTTGGAACGAAACAAAAGGAATAAAAGGATTATTTTTGCTTCAATGTATTGTAGAGGCAGGAGAAAACGTTTTGTAAATAAAGTGAGGAAGAACAGGGAGTAAGGAGGAATTATTATGAGTAGATATGTGTTGAGAAAGCGAATTGCAGCAGTTGGTCTTGCGTCAGCGCTTGCATTAAATGTATCCGGTTGTCAATCGGTGGAAACCGAAAAAAGGTCTGTAAAAGAAGCTACGGCAGAACAGTCAAATGATTTGAATAATTTAAAAGATGTTATTGAAGCTGCAACCACTTCAACCAATGGTGCTGTAGATAAAGAGGAAACCGTGTATGTTTCATCAGATGCCGGCGGAGCAGTGGAACAGATTATTGTCAGCGATTGGCTGCACAATGGAGATGGAGCCGAAAGCATTGAGGATTCTACGGATTTAACAGATGTGAAAAATGTGAAAGGCGATGAAAATTATGCCCAGGATGGTGAAAAAATAACTTGGGCAGCCCAGGGAAATGATATTTATTATCAGGGGGTATCCACAAAGGAAATGCCGGTGGATGTGAAAATTACATATACACTGGACGGACAGGAGATGACACCGGAGGAGATTGCAGGAAAGAGCGGAAAGGTTACTATTCGCTTTGATTATACAAATAAAGAAAAGACAACAGTGAATGTTGACGGAACAGATTATGAAGTGTATGTACCATATTCTATTGTCAGCGGAATGATTTTAAAAAGCAAAAATTTCTCAAATGTTAAGGTGACAAACGGAAAAGTAATCTCTGATGGAGAGAAAAATATTGTAGTAGGCGTTGCCATGCCAGGACTTAAGGATAGTCTTGGATTAGATGAGTATGAGGATGTAGATATTGATATTCCGGATTGTGTGGAAGTGACAGCAGATGCTACAAACTTTACACTTGATATGACGTTAAGTGCCATTATGCCGGATTTATTCTCTATGGTTAATACCGATGATATTACGGATTTAGGGGACTTGGAAGATGCAGTGGATACATTGTCCGAAAGTGCAGATAAGCTGGCAGACGGAACATTAAAGTTGTATAACGGTGCAAGTGAATTAGATGACAAGTTTGGCGAGTATTCAGATGGAGTGAAAAGTCTGGTTGCCGGACTAAAGAGTCTGGATGCTGGAACCGGAAAGCTGTCTAAGGGTGCGAAAACATTGAAAGATGGTACAAAAACATTAAAAGACGGTATGGCAAAGGTTGATAAAGGAGCTTCTGATTTAAACGAAGGAGCGAAATCATTAAGTGCCGGTGCTACAAAATTAAAGAATGGTGCAGATAAATTAAGCGGAGGTCTTGAAACCTTTAGAAAAACCTACGATGAAGGTGTGGCTTCTTCGAAAAAGAGTACCTCAGAGTATATTACAACTACTACTGCAGCAAAATTAAATAAAACAGTCACATCGGCAATGACATCTGCGGCAACCATTGGAGCAAATGATTCTGTTTCAGCTATTTGTTCTATGCTTCAGTCAGAACAAGGTAAGACACTTATCAATCAGAAGTTAGGAGCTGCAGCCCAGGATGAAAGTCTTACCACTGCATTGACAGCTTATGTGACAAGTGCAACATCTCAGGAAGAAATGCTTGCAAGAAAAGCAGAGGTAGACGGATTTACAAAGATTTATGGAATGCTTGTGCAGTCAGGTTCTATGGGAAATCTTCTTGGAGACCAGATGAGTGCAACCATTGCTCAGTCGGCAGCACAGAATACAGAGGTGCAGAAAAAGATTGCAACAGATGTACAAACCCAAGTTGGACCGACAGTTGTTACAGGCATGACGGAGGCATTAACAGATCTTGGGGATTTTCTGTCAAAACAGACAGACGCATCTCAGGCACAGGTTGACGCAATGTTTTCTTTGAGTGATGGATACAAAGCTGATGCAACACAGTCAAGTACATTGATGGACGGAGCAGATGCACTGGGAAATGGTTTGTCATCATTAGTGACAGGCTCTGAAAAGTTATCTGGCGGAACAAAATCATTGCTTTCAGGAACAAGCAAGTTAAGTAAAGGCTCTAAAAAGTTGTACGAAGGAGCAAATTCATTGCAGACGGGTATCAATCAGGTTGATAGTGGAGCAGGAAAACTTCTTACCGGCGGTAATTCTCTTTGGACAGCAACCGGTAAAGTTTCCAGTGGTATTGAACTTCTTAGAGGTGGCTCAAAAACACTGAATGAAGGTATGGATAAGTTCAACACGGAAGGTATTCAAAAGATTACAACTACCATTAAAGTGGATCTTAAGAAAGTACTTAATCGTGTGAAAGCTGTGAAGAAGGCAGCAGATGGATATCATACATTTACAAAACTTGCAGATGGCAAGACCGGAAGTGTTAAATTCATTATTGAAACAAAAGCTGTGAAAGCAGAAGATACAGAAGAAGAATAGAAAATTTGTCAGCTTTGCTGACGTAAATACTCCGCTAAGTCTCGAGGGGCGAGACTTGAAAATTAAAAAAGTAGCTGTAGTATGAACGGAAAATTCATATTATAGCTACTTTTTATGTTCGTTATTTTATTTTTATGAAATACTCATTATTAAACTAGCAAAATCTTACATTACGTCATAACCTTTTAACATACGTGCGCGGCTTGGGTGTCTGAGCTTTCTAAGGGCTTTTGCCTCAATCTGACGGATACGTTCACGTGTTACGTTGAATTCTTTACCAACTTCTTCTAGTGTACGTGTTCTTCCATCTTTCAATCCAAAACGAAGAATAAGTACACGCTGTTCTCTTTCTGTTAATGTATCAAGAAGTTTTGAAATCTGATCCTGAAGAACAGAATAAGCAGCTGCATCTTCCGGACCAACGATAGTATCGTCTTTGATGAAATCTCCTAAATGGCTATCGTCTTCCTCACCGATTGGTGTGTCTAAAGAAATAGGATCAGCGGAAACCTTCAATATCTCACGTACCTTCTCTACTGGAAGGCTCATAGCTTCTGCAAGCTCCTGCTCGGTAGGTTCGCGTCCTAATTCCTGAAGCAATGTTCTGGAAACACGATATGTCTTATTGATTACTTCTGACATATGAACCGGAATACGGATGGTTCTTGACTGGTCAGCGATAGAACGGGTAATCGCCTGACGAATCCACCAAGTAGCATATGTACTAAACTTGTAACCTTTTGTATAGTCAAATTTATCAACGGCTTTAATCAAACCAAGGTTACCTTCCTGAATCAGATCAAGGAATGATAATCCTCTACCTACATATCTTTTCGCAATACTAACAACCAAACGGAGATTTGACTCAGCAAGACTCTTCTTTGCAAGTTCATCTCCTTCTTCAATACGTTTCGCAAGCTCGATTTCCTGTTCCAAAGTAAGAAGTGGATAACCACCAATCTCTTTCAAATATAATTTAACAGGATCGTCAGACATTACGGAAGTATTGGATAAATCATCCACAGAAGCAAAATCATCGTCATGCTCCAACTCTAAAATAGACGAATCATCCGGCTCATCATCAGCGGAAAGATTTAATACGATAATGTTGCTGGCTTCCAAGTATTCATAGATTTTATCAATCTGATTAGGGTCAAGGTTGAGCTCTTTGAATACATCGTTTACTTTGTTCACGTCGATGACATCTTTATTTTTCTTGGCATAAGCAAGAAGTTCTTTTAACTTTTCATCAAATAAATTTAATGTTTCGTTCATTCTCATCCTCCATGTATATAAAACAACCTTGTAACAAAGAGTTTTGCATGTAAAACTCCTTCGCGTTTGTGAAAAAAATCACTAACCGCTATTATATCATAACACGTATAAAAATGCTAGAAAAATTTGCAACAATTTGTTATACTGTTTAAAGTGCGTGATGAGGTTAAAATATTATTCCTAATAAGGATTTTAATGGTAATAATATTTGAAGAAAAGCACATTTTACCTTGTGAAATTTCGGATTAGGATGTTTTAATAAACTAATCTTTTAGTAAAAATGTAGTCATAGAAAGGATTGTAGTTATGAGTCAGGAAAATGAACAATGTACTGGAAGTTGCAGCACATGTAGTGCAAATTGTGCATCGAGACAGCCAAGTCGTGAAGAATTATTAGAACCAGTAAATAAACATAGTAAAGTAAAACGCGTCATAGGCGTTGTGAGTGGTAAAGGTGGCGTTGGAAAATCATTTATCACTTCCTATTTATGTGTAAATATGCAGAGAAAAGGATATCGTACAGCAATCATGGATGCGGATATTACTGGTCCGTCTATTCCAAAGTCCTTTGGTGTATCGGGAAAAACATATTCTACGGAGCAGGGGATGATACCGGCTCAGAGCAATATGGGAACAAAAATCATGTCAATCAATCTTTTGGTGGATAAGGAAGATACCCCTGTACTTTGGAGAGGTCCTGTAATTGCCGGTGCTGTAAAGCAATTTTGGACAGAGGTTTGCTGGGGAGATGTAGACTACATGTTTGTAGATATGCCACCGGGAACAGGAGATGTTCCTATGACTGTTTTTCAGTCTATTCCGCTAGATGGTATCATTATCGTTACATCACCGCAGGAACTTGTTTCCATGATTGTGAAAAAAGCCGTAAATATGGCAAGAACCATGGACATTCCTATTCTGGGAATTGTAGAAAACTATAGCTACATTACCTGTGAATGCTGTGGAAAGAAGATGAGCGTTTTTGGAGAGAGCCATTTAGAGGAAATTGCGAAGGAAAATGATTTAAAGATACTTGCAAAACTTCCATTGGACCCTAAGGTGGCAAAACAGGTTGATGAAGGAAAAATAGAGAACCTTCAGGAAGACTGGTTAGTAGAGATGGCAGAATACCTGGAAAAGGTTTGTCCTATAGAGGAAACGGATGAAAAAAATGAAATTCGATTGATCGGAGTGGCAGCAGACGAAAATGGACAGGTGGCTTCTTTTGCAAAATGCACACATTTGGCATGGTATCATTTAGAAGACGGACAGGTAGTTTCAGAAGAAACATATAAGTTAGAAGCAGAACAAAAAGAAAATACAGTCTCATTTATTGTGGACAAAAAAGCAGATGTACTTATCTGTCAGGGAATTGGATTTGGTGCTATGCAGGATTTGATGGGGAAAAAAGTAATGGTTGTGCCGGGACAGAATGGTATGGCAAAGGATGCAGTAAAAGAATTTTTGGAAAAATAAAATACTTGTCATTTTGGGAAAAGTAGAATAAAATTACAGTGTGTCTGAAAATATGGTTATGTGTTGTGTTACACATTGAAAAAATTTAAGGATACAAAAGACAAAACAAAAAGAAAAATGAAAAGAAACGAGGAGAGAGAAAATGAACGAAAACGAAATGAACAATGGAGTACAAATGCCTCAGGGTGGATTAAATAATTTGCTAGAACAGAATATGGGGCAGGCACCACAGTATGGAATGCCAGAACAGAATATGGGACAGGCACCACAGTACGGAATGCCAAATCAAAACATAGGGCAGGCATCACAGTACGGAATGCCAAATCAGAACATAGGGCAGGCATCACAGTACGGAATGCCAAATCAAAACATAGGGCAGGCACCACAGTACGGAATGCCAAATCAGAACATGGGACAGCAACCACCAAAGAAGAAAAAGAAAGGGCTTAAGATTGCAGCTTGCGTGGCAGGAGCAGTTGTAGCTGCTGGATTAGCTGGAGGTGTATGCTACGCATATGTGCCAACCGTTCAAAATGCTGTGAATAAACGTATATTAAGTCCTGAAAAGTACTATCTGTATGTTGAACAGAAGGCACTTGAAGAAAAGGCTGATTTTATTGCAAATCAGTATGGTAAAGGAATTGATACATTGTCTTCATATGCAAAAGAGAACAATGCAAAGAGTGGAAGTTTTAAGTTTGACGTAAATGATACATTGAAGTCTGAGAGTGGACTTGAAGATTATCTTCCAATCGAGTTGACAGTAGATTCTTATATGGAAAAAGGATATCAAAAGACAAAGGCTACAGAAGTTTTAAAGATGGGAAAAGATAAAATTGGAACATTGGAACTTTATCAGGATATGACGGGGGGGAGTCCTGAAATGTATGCTGCCATTCCTGAATTAAGTGATAGCTTTTTGAAAGCGTCAAGTGAAGGGAAGGTTGAGGA
>LXOW01406691.1_pt1 | contig 13997 bp, 14 predicted proteins | sample 1368591 | NCBI WGS metagenome assembly LXOW01 (sample SAMN04884650, study PRJNA319009) | bovine gut metagenome | isolation source: Cow rumen | host: Bos taurus | place: Italy: Legnaro (PD) | collected 2014-07-09
TACCATACCGAACGCTTATCTTTTTTTCAAGAAAGTGGTCCACATCAATTGACATCACAGATCATCTATCCCCATTGGCTGAAATTGCATATTGAAATCCGGCTCCCGGCGTGTTATAATATGTAAGATTATGACAGAATAACACGCTGGGAGTCGTTTTATGATGCAATCGAACATGCAAGCGAAGATAAAAGACAACCTCCACCACGCGACTGCGGCGGTGAAGGACAATCTGCACAACGCCAAGGAGAACCTGCAGGCCACCCGGGCGGACGTGCTGGCGGCGCGAAAGTGCGAAAATATCAATGACCCGGTGGACACCCATTTTGTGGACTACGTGGGCATGGCCTGGTCCAAGCTGTTTATTGCCCTGCACATCATCCCCAACGTCATCACGCTGCTCTCCGGGCTCTCCGGCATCGCGGGCGGCGTTCTGCTGGCGATGAACCGCTCTCTGGGCATGGATATCATCGGCGCGGTGCTGGTTTTCCTCTCCGCCGTCTTTGACGCCAGCGACGGCCAGGTGGCCCGGCTGACCAAGCATTACAGCCGTCTGGGCCGGATGCTGGACGGAGCGGCGGACTCCTCCGTCTACGCCACCCTCTATACCGCCTGCGTCTGTCGGCTTTGGAATACGGAGCTGTTTGCGGGGAGTCCCCTGCGCCACGCGATTCTGATTGGGCTGGGGGTGGCCTCTTTTGTGCTGTATGTTGCCCAGAGCCAGCTCCCGGATTACTTCAAAAATCTGCACATGTACATGATCGACAATTCCCACGGCAACGAGCTCTCCCGGGGCAAGCACATCCGGGCAGAGCGGAAAACCGCCAAGGGCTTTACCCGTTTCTCCCTCTTCTGCTATGCTTTCTACACCGGCGCCCAGGAGCGCCGGGCACCCCAAACCCAGAAGCTGCTGGACGCCATTGAGGTCCACGGCAAGAGCGAGGCCCTCTGTGACGCCTTTTACGCCGAGAGCCGGAAGCTGGTGAAGCTGACCAACCTGCTGACCTTCAATCTGCGGACGGCGGTGCTGCTGCTGTGCGTGTTTCTGCACGTTGAGCTGGGAGCCCTGGGCTTCGTGATCCTGGTGCTGGAGCCCATTCGTCTGATCCTCCTCAGCCGCTACGAAAAACTGAGCCGAACCCTGCTGCAGATGGTGGAGGTTGGCGAGGCCGTCCCCGTCTGAGCGGGTAGCGGCGGACGGCAGAGTGCCGTCCCTACAGGAGCGTGAGGCAGCGGACGGCAGAGTGCCGTCCCTACAGATTGTGTGCATGGAAAACAGGAGGTTCCCATGGGAATTGAACTGGAATGGAAATATGCCGTGCCGGAACGGGACCTGCTGGATGAGATCCTGGCCTGGGAGGAGATCAAAAACCGAATGACGGAAGCCCTCCGGGTGTATCACATGCACACCGACTACTATGACGCCCCGGACCGCCGATTTTCCCGCCGCAAGATCACCTTGCGCCGCAGGATGGAAAACGAGACCTCCGTACTCTGCGTTAAGGCCCCGCTGCCGGAGGCAGGGGACAACCATTTGCGGGGGGAATGGGAGTTGGAGGGAACGGATCTGATTGCCGCGCTGCCCCAATTGACCGCTATGGGAGCCCCCGAGGTTCTGCTGGAGCCCGTGGAGCTTCGCAGCCTTTGGCAGGCGGACTTTACCCGCCGGGCCGTTCTGCTCCGCTTTGCCGACGGCAGCGCCGCCGAGCTGGCCCTGGATCAGGGAACCCTGTCCNNGGGAACCCTGTCCGGCCCCGCCGGGTCCACGCCACTTTGCGAGATGGAGCTGGAGTTGAAGGCGGGAGATCCAGCCGCAGCTCGGGCCTTTGTAGAGGTTGTGGCGGCCCGCTTTTGTCTGAAAGCGCAGCCCCTGAGCAAATTTGCCAGGGCAAAGGCGCTGGAATAGGCTCGTCCTTGAAACCCGGTTCGTCCGGAAACCCACGGGGCGTCGAGGACGCCGCCCCCTACGCAACTCTGAACTATAAACACAACCCGACTGCTTTTTCGCGTTGGACGGTATATGATGTATGAAACGACTGCTGCAATTCTATGACTGGCTGATTCCCCGCTATGCCCGCAAGCCCCTGTTGGCTGTGGTTTTGATGAATTTCCTGTGCTACTATATTCCCAAGGCCTTCGAGAGCCGGCGGACCGACCTGCACATGATTTCCACGGCCCTGGACGATGCCCTGCCCCGGATACCGGCCTTTATCCTGATTTATGTGCTGGCTTATGTTCAATGGGTGGTGGCCTATATCGTCATCACCCGAGACAGCCGGGAGCGTTGCTGTCGCTTTGTGTCGGGGGAGCTGACCTCCAAGTTTATTGCTATGGGGATTCTGCTGATCTATCCCACCACCTTCCAGCGTCCCCCTGTGGAGGTTACGAATTTTACCACCTGGGTGATGTCCCTGATCTATAAGTCCGACACTCCCACAAACCTCTTTCCCTCCATGCACTGTGTGGCAAGCTGGTTCTGCTTCCGGGGCTCCCTGGGGCTGAAAAAGATGCCCAAGTGGTATGCCTGGGTCCAGGGCCTTTTCTCCCTGCTGGTCTTCGCCTCTGTGCTGCTGGTAAAGCAGCACGTTTGGCCGGACATTTTGGGCGGCATCGCCGTGGCCGAGTTGGGAATCCTGTTTGCCCGCTTGTTCAAGTGGGAACGACTGATTGAAAAATTGTCTTCCGCAAGGAGTCATGCATGAAAACAATACCCGCCAACCCCAAAAGCGGGGTTAAGCGCTTCCTTTTGACGCTGCTGTTCCTCCTGATTGCCGCCCTCTCGGTCTACACCGTGTGCAGTCAGGCCAAGGGCTTTTCGCCCAAGCATTTTGTTGAATATCTGCGTAACAACAACCCCTGGTGGCTGGGGGCGGCCGTTCTGGCGATGCTGGCCTACATCGGCTTCGACGCCCTGATGGTGCAGACCCTGTTGCGGGGCTTCGGCTATCCCATGAGCCATTTCAAGTGCGTCTCCTACGCCGCGGCGGACCTCTATTTCTCCGCCATCACCCCCTCTGCCACCGGCGGCCAGCCCATGGAGGCCTATTTCATGACCAAGGACGGGGTGCCTGCGGTGATCTCCACGGTGGTCATGCTGACCTACCTCCTGCTCTACACCCTGTCCATCGTCATCATCGGCCTGGTCTGTCTGGTGATCTTTCCCAGCTCCTTTACCATGTTTGGGACCCTGGGACGAATCTTTATCGCGGTTGGCGCGGCCATCCAGATTGGCCTGGCGGTCTTCTATGCCCTGCTGCTCTGGAAGAAAAAGCTGTTGATGTCCCTGTGTGACTTTGGCCTGCGTTTGCTGGCAAAGCTGCATATCATCCACAACCTGGCAGCCCGGGAGGCGAAGCTCCGCAATACCATGGAGCAGTACAGCCAGGCTACAGAGCTGCTGAAGGGACGGCGGAAGCTGCTGGTCAAAACGCTTCTGCTGAATCTGGCCCACCGATGCAGCCAGGTTCTGGTTACAGTGTTCTGCTTTCTGGCGGGGGGCGGCCCGTTGGCCTGTGCGCCAAAGCTCTTTGCTATGCAGTCCAATGTGGTCATCGGCGCCTACTGTATCCCCATTCCCGGCTCAATGGGCGTGACGGACTATCTGATGATCGACGGCTTTTCCAATATTATGTCCGAGCGGCAGGCCGCCAATCTGGAGCTGATTGCCCGAGGCTTGTCCTTCTATATCTGCATCCTCCTCTGCGGGATCATCGTCCTGATCAAATACATCATGATGCGCCTGCGGAAGAATCACCTGTAAGCGTCAGAGAACACCATGGATTAGAGAAAGAAAGCCTTCACTCCCTCCTGTAGCGCCGACAATCTGTCGGCCCAAACGGGCGAAATTCTGACAGCGGCCCACTACATAGAAAGGAACTCCCTTATGGAACTGACAAGAAAACAATTTGATATTCTGGTGGCGATGGCGGAGGCCAAGGCGCCGCTGAAACAGCGGGAGCTGGAAAAGCTGACTGGCCACTCTTTGGGGACCATCAACCGGGCGGTCCGGGAGCTGACGGAGGCCGGGCTGTCCGCCGACGGCGCAATTACCAACAGCGGTCTTGTTGCGCTGGAGCCCTACCGGGCCAAGCGGGTGGTCTTTATTGCGGCGGGCTTCGGTTCCCGGCTGGCCCCCATCACCTTCAATACCCCCAAGCCCCTGGTCCGGGTCCACGGGGTTCGGATCATCGACCGGCTGATCGATGCCTGCCTGGAAGCCGGAATCAACGAAATCTATGTGGTGCGGGGCTATCTGGCGGAGCTCTTTGACCAGCTTCTATACAAGTACCCCATGATCAAATTCCTGGAGAACCCGGTCTACAACGAGGCCAACAACATCAGCTCCTCCCTGGTGGCCCGGTATATGCTCTCCAACGCCTATGTCTTCGAGGCGGACCTGCTGATCAACAACCCGAAGATCATCCGCAAGTACCACTATACCTCCGACTTCCTGGCCATCAAGAAGGACCGCACCGACGACTGGTGCTTCCGGGTCAAGGACGGCGTCATCGCGGAGGAAAAGGTCGGCGGCGAGGGCGACGACATCTGGCAGATGGTGGGCATCTCCTACTGGAACGAGATCGACGGCCACAAGCTGAGCCAGGATATCGCCGAGGTCTACGCCTCCCCCGGCGGCAAGGAGCGCTACTGGGAGCAGGTGCCCCTGGTCTACCGGAAGGACCACTACGCCGTGGAGGTCCGCCCCTGCCTGGAGGAGGATATCGTAGAGATCGATACCTTCAAGGAGCTCAAGGCGATCGATAAGACCTACGACGTGTAACGGAAATGTTCAACATCACCGTGCTTGCCATGGGCAAGCTGAAGGAAAAATTCTATACCCAGGCCGTGGAGGAATACGCCAAGCGGCTGGGGGGCTACTGCAAGTTCCAGCTTTTGGAGCTGCCGGAGTACCGGCTCCCGGAGGACCCGTCCCCGGCTCAGATTGCGGAGGGACTGGCCCGGGAGGGCCAGCTCATCCGGGAAAAAATCCCCAAGGGGGCCTGGTTCTGTGTCCTGACCCCCGAGGGAAAGGCGCTTTCCTCCGAGCAATTCGCCCGGACCCTGGCTGACGTCAAGGGCGCCGGAAAGTCCTCCGCCTGCTTTCTGCTGGGCTCCTCCTTCGGCATCGCCCCGGAGATCAAGGCCCTGGCGGACCTGCGGCTCTCCTTCTCCCCCATGACCTTCCCCCACCACCTGGCGCGGGTGATGCTGCTGGAACAGCTCTACCGGGCGGAGAGCATCCAGGCGGGAAGCAGGTATCATAAATAAACGAAGAATGAAGAATGAAAAATGAAAAATTGAGGTGTTTTTCAAATCTTTGATTTGAAAAATGAGTTCAAAATTGTCGCGAAGCGACACCTCAGTTTTTCTTTTTTCGTTTTTATTTTTTCATTTACACTGTTCCGGTCACCGTGAGCGTTGCCTCTCCCGGTGTGACGATCCAGTCGCCGGTGGCGGCGTCCTGGGCGTAGGTGGCGGCGGGGACCGTGATTCTGCCGGGGACGGTGTCGAATTGGCCGGTGGTCTGGCTGTAGGTGTAGTCTGTGGTCAAGACCAGCGGCTGGCCATTGAGGGCAGCGGTGAGGTTGGACAGAATGGGGTTGAAAAGGTCTGACACGGTGATGGCCGCGTCAGCCCCGGCGGCCTCGTTGCCCGTGTTCTGAATCAGGAAGGTGTAGGTGAGCTGGCCGTTTTCTCCCACGGAGGTGGGGGAGAGGCTCTTCACAATGGTCAGAATTGGCCCGTCAGCCACAGTCACTACGGCCTGAGCTGTCAGCGGGTCGGCGCGACCGGCGCCGGTCAGGGTTGCGGTGTTGGTAATCTGGCTTCCCACAGTCAGGGGAGCGGCAGAGGTGAGGCTGGCCTCGTAGATCAGCAGGGCATTCCCACCTGCCGGGACAGACAGACCCGTCACGGCCAGAGGCGGCCCCGGGGTTACCGTGGGGGTGGACTGCAACACTCCGTTGACATAATATTGAATAGAGTCTTCCACATAGGCCAGGGGATAGGCGGNNCCGCCGCTGATTGCGTAGCCGCCCAGATCGTCGGTCAGAGTCTGGTTTTCTACCGCCGCTGCGCCGGTGTTCACCAGGGAGACCACATAGGTGATGGTATCCCCGGGGCCGTAGACCGTCCCCACCGGGGTCTTGACCATGGTCAGGGTAGAAGCAATCTGCCCTGTAACCACGTTGGAGTTGACCTGCTGGCCGTTATAGGTCAGGGTCGCCTGGTTGGTAAAGGTTGCCATTTGGATACCTCCTTCGCACGGTTTTCCCGTGCATGATATCCTATGCGAAAAAGGTCGAATGCGTGCGAGGTTTGGAGTTCTGCCGTTCTGCCCCGCTGGTGGGACTTGTTGGGACGGAACACGGAGGAGACCAATGACCGTGATCCGATGGGGGATTGCGGCCGTAGGGAGGCATCCGCTGATGCATCCTGCTGCCGGTATGATGTGGGCTTGTACTCTATGGGGGGACGCGGACGGCAGCGTGCCGTTTCGACAGGCGCGTTCTCACTTCCTCAAATAATTTTTCACAAAGTACTTGACAACCGGGGCGGACGTGCTATAATAATTCTACAATTCAATACTGCCCTTGAGGGAGTAGTACCGCAGCGGATGCTGCGGAGGCGGTTCGTCAGCACGCGGGGTTTCCCGCCGGGCCGCCTTGAAACGCGAGACTCATGTTCAGGCTATGGCCTGCGCATGGGTCGTTTTGTTTGTTCACCCGTAAGGACGGCGCCCTGCCGTCCGCGTATCCCGCGTGAAACTACGCGGTCAAAATGAAAGGAGTCATACCATGGAAAAGAAGCTGCACAAGTCCTCCACCAACCGCATGTTCGTCGGCGTTTGCGGCGGCGTAGCAGAATACCTGAACGTAGACCCCACCGTGGTTCGGGTTGCCTGGGCCGTGTTCACCGCCATGGGCGGCGCAGGACTGCTGGCCTACATTGCCTGTGCCATCATCATGCCGGAGGGTTAATCCCTCCGGCCCCTGGGCGCTGTAGGGACGGCACTCTGCCGTCCGCGATTCCCGTTCAAACCAGCCTGTAGGGACGGCACTCTGCCGTCCGCCCGCCGCAAAGCGGGCCTTGCATCATAGAAAGGAAGAAATACAATGACGAATCTTGTAATTGCAGTTATTATTTTATTGATCGGTTTATTTGCCTCTTCCAGCCTCAAGGCAAAGCAGAAGAAATCTCTTGCCTCTCTGATCTTGGTGACCGCCATTTTGGTGAGCGCCGGGTCTTTGGTGCTGGCCTGCTTCCAGTCAGTCCCCACCGGCCACACCGGCGTGGTCACCACCTTCGGCAAGGTGGAAAACACCACCCTGGATTCCGGCGTACACTTTGTGCTGCCCTGGCAGCAGGTGGTGAAGATGGACAACCGGGTCCAGAAGCAGACCGTGGAGCTGCCCTGCTTCTCCTCCGACATCCAGGAGGTCAACCTGACCTACACCATCAACTACCAGATCAAGAAGTCCGACGCCCAGAACATCTACCGCACCATCGGCGTGGACTACTATGTGACAGTAATCCAGCCCTGTATCACGGAATCCGTCAAGGTGGTTACCGCCCGGTATACCGCTGAGCAGTTGGTGGGCAAGCGCAACGAGCTGGCCGCCGCCATTGAGGATGATCTGGCCGATAAGCTGCTGTCCTACAACATCGAGCTGGTCTCCACCTCCATTGAGAACATGGACTTCACCAACGCCTTCACCGACGCCGTCGAGGCCAAGCAGGTGGCCCAGCAGAACAAGCTCCGGGCCGAGACCGAGGCGGAGCAGAAGGTCATTGAGGCCAAGGCCGCCGCGGAGGTCCGCAAGGTCAACGCAGACGCTGCCGCCTATGAGCTGCTGGCCAAGGCGGAGGCGGAGGCCGAGGCAAACCGCAAGATCAGTGAGTCCCTGACCCAGGAGTTGATCAACTACACCTATGCACAGACCTGGGATGGCAAGCTGCCCACGGTTATGACTGGCAGCGGCGATGACGCTTCCAACCTGATCCCTGTGCTGGATATCAACAAACTGTTGCCCAGTGAGACCACTGAGCCTACCATGCCCATTGAGCCGAATGAGGACTAATGCGCATTGGCGCATTTTGTCAGTGCTTTGAAACAGGCGGAGGAATCTGTAGGGAGCGGTGTCTTCGATGCCATGCGAGTTTGCGAACGCAGGAGGTACAATACCCGCTCCCCCCAAGCTTTCCCCTCAAGGGGAAGGCTTTGGGCCAAACCTGGGACGGCTAGTTGCTCACGGGTATGACTGGCAGCGACGATGAAACCACAGAACCTGCAGAATCCACTGCGTAATCGATCTTTGACCAGCGGTCTGCTTGCTGACCGCCGACTCCAACTTTCATGACAGGAGGCAGCAACATGAAGCGCTTCAAATCCCTCAGTCGAAGCCGAAAAGCACTTCTACTCTACACGATTCTCGTATGCGTTGTGATCACCGCCTTTACCGTAATCGAAACCGGAAAGGAATGGTATGTATTCAAGAATGCGTATCTGGTCAAGTCGGAGCAGCCCGAAGGCACGGTCTATTCCGGCAAGCTTGCCGGGAAACCGGTTCAATTCACGGTTACGGCAGACCAAACGGTATCCTATCGCTATGGGGGGCAGGAATACGTCCCTGTGACGGTCGTTCCGGATGCCGGAGCAATCTCCCGGATCGAACGGGATCATGGCTATAACGGTGTGACGATACGGGCCGGTGAGACGACCGCGTTTCGCGGCGGATACGCGAAGGTCTGGAACTCCCGTGACGTTCTCTATCACTGCGTAGGTGAAGAGGCGGAGGAAGACAAGAGCGGGGCAGACCTGTATCTGGATGCGAAGGGGAGCTTCATCGATTCTTGGGAGATGGACAAAGAAGTGATTGATCCCCTCGGGGAGAGCGCAGACGGCAGGCTCGAGGGAGAAGCGGTGGAAGTTAAAGCCGACACTGTCTTCGAGGAGGAAGCATCCCTTGCAGCCACAGAGGAGGACCCCTGGGGTGAGCTCGTTTTTTCATCACCGACCTTGGCGGACCTGATTGAGCTGACCACCGGCCCGGAACTGGTCCACCGGGGCCGCTGGGATTATTGGCTGATCGCGATGCTGATCTGCGGTTATAATGCCTGCTCCATTCTCTTTGCAAAGGAACTGTTTCGGTTCCAAATGTCATTCCGGCTTCGGAACGCGGAGGCGGCGGAGCCCTCTGAATTTGAGGTCACTTGCTGGTACTTTTCCTGGGTAATGCTTCCCTTGCTTGCCGTTGCCCTTTGCCTGCTGGGGCTGGCCTGAACCGGAGACCAGGTTTCTCTCTTCACTCGCGCCGTAGGGACGCACAGTGTGCGCCCTTACGACAGGATAAATCCCATTTTCATAAATTGGAGGAACGCAACTATGGCAAAGCTGGAAACCACATTGCAGGGGTCCCTGGAGCAGTGGATTCAGAAAATAGAAGAGGGCATCTTGAACGGAAGCGTCTCCGCCTCCCTGGAGGACGGCAGCGACTACATTTCAGAAGACGGCCAGACCCGGTGCAGTCTCCGGGTGTTCGAGCGCTACAGCTATGCCGGCGGAAACCGTGTCAGTCTGACCGTGATGCTCTGTCAGGACATAAGCGGCATCATCTGCTGCTCTGCCATCACCTCAGGCGGCAGCAGGGCCACTTTCTTCAAGATCAACACCATCGGGGAGGAAAACTTCCTGGACTGCCTGCGGGAGATTGTGGAACCCTGACCGGGAAGAACAGGGATCAAGGATCAGGGGGCGTAGAGACGGAACCCTGCCGTCCGCATCACGCACCAGCCCCCGCAGCGGCGCACACCTGTGCGCCACGGTGGGTACGATTGGGGGATATGATTTGCGTAATCAGGAACTGTCCGGTGATCGGAAGGATGCGTTTTACGGGATGCTTTTGATGATCGTTGTCTTTACCGTGCTCTACTTCATTCGGGGCTTTGGGTCGAATACAATCAAATATCGTTTTGATTCTGCGTCTCTGGAGATGACCCAGTCGGAGGACTACGGCGCGATTTATACCGGCAAGGTGAGACTGGGACAGAAAGCATGTTTTACCGTATCGCCGGACAGAACCGTGCTGTTTCAAATCGACCAGGACACCTATGGTCCCTTCCATGTTGCGGTAAACAACCGGCGCACCTACGAGTTTCTGAATCGTGGGGACGTGAATCCGCTTAACATATATGTGGGTGACAAGATCGTTTTTAATGGCGGTTATTCGAAGAAATTGGGGAAGGTCTACCTGAAGGTCGAGGAATACCCGGGATTCGAAGCAGATTCGTTCCAAACTGATGATGGGACCGAGTTTTATGTACTTGACGATGATGACCTCTATTTTGACAAGGATTATAATATCAGAACTTATTATTATGGCAGTACGGCTCCTTCTGTCTCCGACCTGGTGAAACTGTCAGAGGGACTGCCGCAGATCGAGGATGATCACGCAAGGTCGAAAAAAGTTCCCATTTGTTTTTTCCTGGGCGTGTTGTACAGCCTGTGCAGCGCCTATGGTATTTACGCGGGGAAGCGTTGGACAAATAAATTGACTCAATGCGTCCTTAGGGGACTTGCATTCTTCTTGATTGGATTGCTCTGAGTCTCAAACGTACGGAGAATAAGAAAGAAAAAAGGAGAAACAAACATAAACTATGGCAACAGGGCGGAAGAAACTCCACGTCAAAGGAAGCAGCGGCGAGGCCGGGCGGCGTTTTGGATCGGACTCCTATTCTTGCTTGCGATGGCAGCGGGAGTCGCGAAAGTGATATCGCCCTTCCGAATGCTTCCTATCACGAAGGCTTTGGTCCTCTCTGCATACCATCAACGGGATTTCACTGAGATCGAATACGAGGCAGAGGGGAAAACCTACGTTGGATGCATTGAGGAGAGCAGTTTCTTCGTCACCGAGGGAAAGCACATCTCCATTGCCTATGATCCAAATCAACCGGAGAGATTCTACACGCTGCTGGAAGCAAAAAAAGTGGCGCTCATTGGAGCCCTCGGCTTTCTTCTGATTCTGTGCAGCCGCTTTCCCCAGCGAGCAATCTACGCCCTTCGGCAAAAGAGGAGAACACGCAGGGGAGCGTGGACAGTGGATGGAGGGGAGACCCGGGAGAGGCTGATTGGGGGCTCTGACCCCTTGGAGGAGCAGGAACGGATGACCCGAAGGCAGGATTTCAAACGCAGACTGATTTATTTTGGCGTTGGCGGGTTGGTTCTGGTCTTTTCGATTTTCCGGTATACCACAAGGCAGACAGAGTTCCGGGAGCTCCCCACCGTAAGCGCCATGGTTGTCGAAGCACACAGTGGCGGAAGATACAGCTCCGGCAGCTGCAAATTGGAATACACGGTGGACGGCCAAGCCTATTCTGGCAGTCTGAATGAATACCACAAAAAGGGGAAAATGATCAAGGTCTATTATGAACCGGAGAATCCCCAAAAGGTCTATTCCACAGACAACCACAACGAACTCATCATTTCGCTGTTTGGCCTGGGTTTTATTCTGTGCGGCCTAATACTGAACTCCCATAAAAATCTTTAACCTGTTCCGGCAGGAATTGTGCCGTACTTCGNNCGTCTGGCGCAATTCCTGCTCGGAACATTTTTCAATCTTTCTATGGGAGTTCAGTATAAGGTCCTATTTTCGCAATTGAAGTACACAAAAGGCCCCTGGGATGGTCCCAGGGGCCTTTGCCTATCTTACCGCTTGGCGGTAAGGAATCTTAGTTGTTGCGATAGTAGTTGATCAGGCAGCCGTCCACAATGATCTGGCGCTCGTCGGGGGTCAGGCCGCCCAGGGAGACCTTGATCTCCTTGACGGTGCCGTCAGCCTTGACGACGAAAGCGGAGAAGTTGTCCTTGGCTTCCAGAACCGCCTCGCGGACGCCGGGGATGAAGACGTAGTCGCCCAGCTCGAAGGCCTCGGGGTCCTCAACCAGGAAGGGAACCATGCCCCAGTTGATGCAGTTGGAGCGATAGCGCTTGGTGGCGTAGGAGCGGGCCAGGTTGGCGGAAGCGCCCATCACGCGCTGGCAGGAAGCAGCCTGCTCACGGGCAGAGCCGTCGCCGGGGCAGTTGGCGTAGATGGTGGAGCCGATGTCGGTGCCTTCACGGTCGATCTTGTGACCGGCCTTCTCCAGGGCGTCATAAACCTTGGTGACTTCCTCGGGCAGACCCTTGCCGGCGCGGCGGTCGCGGTCGAACTGACGCAGGACCTTGGAACGGCCCACGTACTGGGGATCGCGGCGGGAAAGCGCAAACTCGGTCAGGCGCTCGGGGTTGGAGCGGTAGGAGGAGGTTTCGCCGGAGGGGATCAGCTCGTCGGTGGTGGTGACGGGGTCGGTGATGTAGGAGCAGACCTTGACCAGCAGGTCGTCGGTCAGAGCGGGCATCTCGGGCCAGTCCTTGATGTTGGGGCCGAACTTCAGCTCATGGTCGGGCTCAGCCTTGCCCCAGCCGTTGTAGACGCGCTTCTCGTAGATGCCCTTGTCGAAGTCGTAGGCGGGATCGGTGTACTCGACGTCCAGGTCGGTGGCAGCGGTGAGCTTGCCGCCGTTGGCAGCGGTGGCGGCGATGGAACGGGAGTCCATCAGAGCCACAGCGGCGATCTGGCCCTCGCCGGGCTTGGAGCCTTCACGGTTCGGGAAGTTACGGGTGGTGTGACGGATGGAGAACTCGCCGTTGGCAGGGGTGTCGCCCGCGCCGAAGCAGGGGCCGCAGAAGCACTCGCGGATGATGGCGCCCGCGGAGACCAGGTCGAAGATGCGGCCGGTCTTGACCAGGCAGGCGAAGGCGGGCATGGAGCCGGGGTAGACGCTCAGGGTGAAAGCGCCGTTGCCGACGGAGCGGCCCTTGAGGATATCGGCGGCAGCGCAGATGGAGTCGTAGGTACCGCCGGAGCAGCCGGCGATCTCGCCCTGCTCGCCCCAGACAGCGCCGTCATGGAACTTGGAGGACAGGTCCATCTTGACCTTCTTGAGCTGCTTGTTGGCGTTCTCCTCCACAATGTGGAGGATGTCAGCAGCGTTCTCCTGCAGCTCGTGGATGGTGTAGATGTTGGAGGGATGCATGGGCATTGCGATGGTGCACTCGATCTTGCTCAGGTCTACGTAGACGCAGCCGTCGTAGTAGGTCACAGCGGCGGGCTTCATCTCCTTGTAGTCCTCGGGACGGCCGTGCATGGTGAAGTAGCGCTTGGTCTCCTCGTCGGTGACCCAGATGGAGGACCAGCAGGTGGTCTCGGTGGTCATGACGTCGATGGCGTTGCGGTACTCGATGGGCAGGTTGGCGATGCCGGGGCCGACGAACTCCATGACCTTGTTCTTCACATAGCCGTTCTTGTAGGTCTCGCCCACCAGGGTGAGGGCCACGTCGTGGGGGCCGACGCCGGGACGGGGCTTGCCGGTCAGGTAGATGGCAATGACGCCGGGGCGCTTGAAGTCGTAGGTACGGCCCACCAGCTGCTTGGCCAGCTCGCCGCCGCCTTCGCCGACGGCCAGGGTGCCGAGGGCGCCGTAGCGGGTGTGGGAGTCGGAGCCCAGGATCATCTTGCCGCAGCCGGCCATGAGCTCCCGGTTGAGGGAGTGGATGTTGCCCAGGTTGGTGGGAATGTAGATGCCGCCGTACTTGTGGGCAGCGGAGAGAGCGAACTTGTGGTCGTCCTCGTTGATGGTGCCGCCGACGGCGCACAGGGAGTTGTGGCAGTTGGTGAGCAGGTAGGGCAGAGGAAATTCCTTCATGCCGGATGCACGGGCGGTCTGGATGATGCCCACGTAGGTGATATCATGGGAAGCCATGGAGTCGTACTTCAGCTTGAGGTTCTCCATGTCGTCCGTCGTGTTGTGCGCCTTCAGAATGCCGTAGGCCATGGTGCCCTTGCTGGCTTCTTCCTGAGAAACCTGCTTGGGAAGCTCGGCGGGGTCCGTAACGATCTTTTCGCCGTCAACAAGATAGATACCGGTTTCGTAGAGTTTCAGCATGATAATCTCCTTTT
>LXOW01246871.1_pt1 | contig 13995 bp, 7 predicted proteins | sample 1368591 | NCBI WGS metagenome assembly LXOW01 (sample SAMN04884650, study PRJNA319009) | bovine gut metagenome | isolation source: Cow rumen | host: Bos taurus | place: Italy: Legnaro (PD) | collected 2014-07-09
TCGGCAGCGTCAGATGTGTATAAGAGACAGCGTCGGGATAGCTGACGCGGGTATGGTAGACCGTTTTCAACTTCTCGACGAGGACGGTCTTGGCATACTGGATGTCGCGGAAGGTAATGGGACACTCGCGGAAGTAGCCATCGGCCACCTGTGCGTCGATGAGCCGCTCTACCAGTTGTCTGATGGATTGTTCGGTATAGTCTGGCAGCGAACGCGAGGCGGCTTCCACGGTGTCGGCCATCATCAAACAGGCATGTTCACGGGTCGAAGGGTTGGGACCAGGATAGGTGAACAGCAGCTCGTCGATAGGTTCGTCGGGGTGTTCGTTCTTGTAGCGGATGTAGAAGAACTTGGCCTTGCCCAGTCCGTGGTGGGTGGATATAAACTCACAGATGACTTTGGGAAGATGATACTTGTCAGCCATTTTCAGGCCCTCGGTCACGTGACTAATGATAATCTGGGCACTCTCAATGTCGGTGAGGGTTTCATGGGGATTGATGCCCGATTGGTTCTCGGTAAAGTAGATGGGGTTCGCCAGTTTGCCGATGTCGTGGTAGAGGGCTCCGGTGCGTACCAGCTGGGCCTTAGCACCAATCTTGTTGGCTATCTCGCCCGCCAGGTTTGCGACCTGTATGGAGTGGTTGAAGGTGCCTGGAGCTACTTCACTCATACGGCGCAGCAGTTCGTTGTTAGTATTCGACAGTTCAATAAGTGTGATGTCGCTGGTGAAGCCGAAGGTCTTCTCAATGAGATAGAGCAACGGATAGCCGAACAGCAGAGCAACACCGTTGACCAACAGGTAGTTATAGGTGCTGTAGTCTATCATGGTGATAGCTGTGGCATGAATCCAGTCAAATGCCAGATTGACAGCCATCGAGGTCAGCGTGATGACGATGGCCGACTTGAAGAGCTGTGAGCGCTGCGAGAGTTCCCTGAGCGAGCTGATGGCAACCAGACCTGCTACCATCTCGACCACGACGAATTCGAACGGGTGCTGAAGCATCAGCGCACAGATGAATATCATAGTGGCATGCGTCATGAAGGCCGTCCTGGAGTCGAGGAAGACTCTGATAAAGATGGGCACCATAGCGTATGGCAGTATGTAGACATGGATGAAGGTATTTCTGACAAACAGCGCCGTGAGCAGTACGAAAATGACTATCAGGGTGTAGACCATCGCAATACTCCGCGGTTTCCCGAAATAGTCTTTCCGATAAAGGCCGAGGTAGAGCGTAAAACACGCCATGAGTATGGTAACATAGATTACCTGTCCCAGGATAGAGATGCGGTTTTGTGCCTTGTCCTGATTGCGGCGGTCGTTCTCCTTCATATACGACTCGATAATGCGATAGGTGCGGTCGGTCACTATCTCGCCACGCTCTACAATCTTCTGTCCCTTCTGCACCAGTCCGCTGGCCAGCGGGATACCCGCCAGCAACTCATTCTTGCTGGTCTCGCTCCGTTCGCGGTCGTAGACCAGGTTCGGCACAATGTAGTCATTCAAGTTACACTTCTGTAATTGAGACCTGTAGGCTACCAGCAGACTGTCCTTGAACAGCTGTTCGTAGGCCCGCTTGGCCGAATAGACCTCCTGAATCGACACGCTAGAGGCCTCCTTTCTGCTGACCACGCGTATCATGCTGGCCGTATCGTTACGCAGCTCGTCATACGCTTTCGACTCCATGATGCCCTGCTGGTAGAGGCTGTGCAGGCGGTTCGAGATGATGCTGATATAGTCGTCGGGGACGCCGGCTATACCGTCGGCATAGTCGGCAGTAAACTTCTTCACCATCCGAATCTCCGTCTCTTCGTCAAGCCGGTAGTAAGGTTCGTACTCCCTCATAACGCTGTCGCGTTCGTGTTTGAACAATTCGTCAGACTTAAGCACGGGGAAATCGAAAGGCGCCGTAAACTCAGCATATTTCCAGGGTTTTCCCTGTTCTACGTGGAAAATGCTGGTATTGTCGTGAGGCATGGCCCAGACAACGATGACAACGGTGACAACGACAGGAAGAACACGAGTCAAGATATCGCGCCAGACTATGTTTTCTTTGATATTCAGACTGTTCATTTGCGGATAAAGAATAACCATTTTCGCTTTTACCGTGCAAAGATACAAAATAATTCCTAATTCTTAATTCATAATTCTCAATTTATTTGTACCTTTGCACCTAAAATTATATACAACATGTCAGAAAGAAGAGTTAGAGTGCGTTTTGCACCGAGTCCTACGGGGGCTTTGCACATTGGCGGCGTGCGTACCGCATTATACAATTACCTGTTTGCCCGCCAGCATGGCGGCGACCTCGTGTTCCGCATCGAGGATACGGACTCCACACGTTTCGTGCCTGGAGCCGAAGAATATATCATCGAGTCGTTCAAATGGCTCGGCATCCAGTTTGACGAGGGTGTTTCGTTCGGCGGCGACAAAGGTCCCTACCGACAGAGTGAGCGCCGCGACATCTACAAGAAATATGTCCAGCAGCTGCTGGATGCCGGCAAGGCATACATCGCTTTTGACACACCGCAGGAGTTGGAGGCCAAGCGTGCCGAGATACAGAACTTCCAGTACGACTGCCATACCCGCAGCCAGATGCGCAACTCGTTGACGATGCCAAAGGAGGAGGTAGATCGTCTCATTGCCGAGGGACAGCAGTATGTGGTGCGCTTCAAGGTAGAGGCCGGTCAGGAGATTCTGGTCAACGACCTCATCCGTGGCGAGGTGCGCGTCAAGAGCGACATCTGCGACGACAAGGTGCTCTACAAGAGTGCCGACGAGCTGCCGACGTACCATCTGGCCAACATCGTCGACGACCACCTGATGGAGATTTCCCACGTCATCCGCGGTGAGGAGTGGCTGCCATCGGCACCGCTGCACGTCATGCTTTACGAGGCCTTCGGATGGCAGGACACCATGCCGCAGTTTGCCCATCTGCCCCTGCTGCTGAAACCTGACGGCAAGGGCAAGCTGTCGAAGCGCGACGGTGACCGCCTGGGCTTCCCCGTCTTCCCCATGCGCTGGACAGACCCCAAGACGGGCGATGTCAGCCGAGGCTACCGCGAGGACGGCTACTTCCCCGAGGCAGTCATCAACTTCCTGGCCCTGTTAGGCTGGAACCCTGGCACGGAACAGGAGCTGTTTACACTCGACGAGCTGGTGCCGCTGTTCGACATCACCAAGTGTTCAAAGGCTGGTGCAAAATTTGCCTACGAGAAGGCTATCTGGTTCAACCACGAATATATCCTGATGAAGTCGGCCGAGGAGATTGCCGCCTTGTTTGAGCCTGAAGTCAAAGAGCAGTGTCCGCAGGAGACCTCAGAGCGCATCCTCCAGGTAGTGCGCATGATGAAGGACCGTGTCAGCTTTGTCCACGAACTCTGGCCACTGTGCTCGTTCTTCTTCGTGGCTCCTACGGAGTACGACGAGAAGACAGCCAAAAAGCGCTGGAAAGAGGACTCTGCCCAGCAACTTGCCGAACTGATGGAGGTGCTGCAGGGCATTGACGACTTCTCGTTGGAGAACCAGGAGCGCATCGTACACGCCTGGATAGAAGAGAAGGGGTACAAACTGGGCAACATCATGAATGCCTGGCGTCTGACGCTGGTTGGCGAAGGCAAAGGACCCGGTATGTTCGACATCTCGGCCTTCCTCGGCAAAGAAGAGACACTGCGCCGCATGAAGAGGGCCATCGAGGTTCTTGGGTCGTAATAACGAAATAACGTAATAACGAAACACATTGTATAATTTAATCATTTACATCTACCAGTTAGGCGTCATCATTGCGAGCCTTTTCAATGAGAAAGTGCGCAAGATGTGGCGTGGTGAGCGTGAGGCCATCAGCATTCTGAAGGAGAAGGTGGACCCCAACGCTAAGTATGTGTGGTTCCACGCTGCTTCACTGGGTGAGTTTGAACAGGGCAGGCCCCTCATGGAACATTTGCGCAGCGAACATCCGGAATACAAGATTTTGCTGACGTTTTTCTCACCGTCGGGCTACGAGGTGCGCAAGAACTATCAGGGGGCCGACATCATTTGCTACCTGCCGTTAGACACCATCACCAACGCCCGGCGATTCCTGCGTACAGTAAGGCCTGTCATGGCGTTCTTCATCAAGTATGAATTCTGGTATAACTATCTGCACATCCTGAAGCACCGCAACGTGCCTGTTTATAGCGTCTCCAGCATTTTCCGTCCTGACCAGGTGTTCTTCCGCTGGTATGGTAAGCAGTATAGTCGCGTGCTGAAGTGCTTTACTCACTTCTATGTGCAGAACGAAGTCAGCCGTCAGTTGTTGGCTAAACTGGGCATTCATAACACGACGGTGGTTGGCGACACCCGTTTTGACCGCGTACTGCAAATCAAGGCGGCCGCTAAGCAACTGCCTCTTGTCGAGGCATTCTGCCAAAAGCCAGAAGCCAAAAGTCAAAAGTCAAAAGTCTTTGTGGCAGGCTCTTCATGGCAGCCTGATGAGGAAATCTTCATTCCATTCTTCAACAAGCATAAGGACTGGAAACTCATCATCGCCCCTCACGTCATTGGCGAAGACCACCTGCAGCAGATTGAGCACCAACTGGCAGGGCGGAAGATAGTACGCTATACCGACGCTACCGAAGACAACGTCCGTGATGCGGAAGTGCTTATCATCAACTGCTTCGGACTGCTTAGCAGCATTTACGGCTATGCCAGTGTGACTTACGTCGGCGGTGGTTTCGGCGTGGGCATCCACAATACTTTGGAGGCTGCTGTGTGGAGTGTCCCTGTCATCTTCGGGCCCAACAACCAGCGCTTCCAGGAGGCACAAGGGCTGAAAGCCTGTGGCGGCGGATTGGAAATATCTTACTCTGACGATTTCAACCATATCATGCAGCAGTTCATCGACCAGCCGCAAACCATTGACGAGGCAGGCCGACAAGCAGGAGGTTACGTCAAGCAGATGACTGGCGCCACACAGAAAATCGTTGCCGATGTCACACTATAAATTGTTAATTGTTAAATAGTTAATCGTCAAATAGTAAAATACAGTGGCTTTAATCAAGAGTTATAAAGGCATGTCACCCAAGTGGGGCAAAGACTGCTACTTCAGCGAGAACGCTACCATCGTGGGAAACGTTACGCTGGGCGATGAATGTTCCGTCTGGTTCAATGCTGTCGTGCGTGGAGACGTAGCTCCCATCACCATTGGCAACTGCACCAATGTGCAGGACGGCTCGTGCGTCCATGTCACCTTCGACACAGGACCTACCCACATCGGCAACTACGTCACCATAGGCCATAACGTCACCGTGCATGCCTGTACCATCCACGACCATGCGCTCATCGGCATGGGCTCGACGCTGCTCGACGGTTGCGAGGTGGGCGAAGGATCTATCGTGGCTGCAGGCGCCCTGGTACTGCAGAACACGAAGATTCCTCCCGGTGAGATCTGGGGCGGCGTCCCTGCCAAGTATATCAAGCCCGTTCGTCCGGGACAGACAGACAATGCCGAGCACTACGTGGCATACTCGAAAGAATATTTGAAAGCCGACCAATGAGTGCAAAGAACCGTTTCCTTCGTCTTTCTTATATGAAGAAGACGGCCGTTTCACTTTTTTTCCTGTTTGCACTATTACCTCTTACGTTGTGTGCCCAGCTGCCTGAGACCTACGAATGGCGAACACCCAGTAAGAACTCCTCCGAGTCAATGCCATGTGGTGGCGGCGACGTGGGCATGAACGTGTGGTGTGAGGACGGCGATGTGCTGTTCTATCTTTCTCGCTCAGGATGTTTCGACGAAAACAACACGCTACTGAAACTGGGGCGATTCCGCATCCATTTGTCCACACCGTTCGATATGAAATCGTTCAGGCAGCAGTTAGTGCTCAACGACGGCTATTGTCAAGTGACGGACGGCCAGCACTGGGTTGTCATCTGGGCCGATGTCAACAAGCCCGTAGTGCATGTCGAAGTTTCATCCGAGAAAGAGAAGTGTGACGTCGAGGTAACGTATGAGTCGTGGCGTACCAAAGACCGTGAGATGACACGCCGTGAGGCCTTTCAGAGCAGTTGGAAATTTGCTGCTCCCAAAGGCACTAAGACCTTCCGAGACAGTATTGAAGCCCGAACCGATGGTATTATCTTCTTCCATAGAAACAAGCAAGAAACCATCTTCGACGCCACCGTCAGCCAGCAACAGATGGATGCTGTCAAGGACCGTCTTTATAACCCCTTGAAGAGCCTCACCTTCGGCGGGTACCTGCACGGCGACCAGTTCATGTTTAAGGGCCGTACCCAAGGCCGCTATGCCAGCACCGACTATGAAGGGTGGACGCTCTGCTCACGCCGTCCCTTGCAACGCCACGCCTTCACCATCACTCTTGCTACGTGTCAAGGCTCCCTCGCCGAGTGGCAATCGTTACTCAACCAGACGCAACGCGCCATCCAGACCAAGCGTGACCAGAAGCTTACCCGCGACTGGTGGAACCAATTCTGGCAGAGAAGCTATATTATAGGGAATGAAAGGAATGAGCATGCGCAGTCCATTTCTCATTTAACAAGGAACTACACGCTCTTCCGCTATATGCTGGGCTGCAACAGCCGTGGCGAGTGGCCGACAAAGTTCAACGGCGGACTCTTTACTTTCGACCCCGAGTTCGTTCACCACGCAGGTCACCCTGTGGCAAAGGGCGTCAGTCCTGAGGAATATAATCTCTCGCCAGATTACCGTAATTGGGGCGGTGGCGTGCATACAGCACAGAACCAGCGACTAGTCTATTGGCCCATGCTGAAGAACGGTGACTACGACTTACTGCTGCCACAACTCCGCTTTTACCTTAACATATATAAGAATGCTGAAGAGCGCTCGCGCTACTATTGGGGACATGAGGGGGCCTGTCTCACCGAACAAGTCGAGAACTATGGTCTGCCTTGCTATGCCGAGTATGGCACAAAGCGTCCTAAGGGTTTCGACCCCGGTATGCAGCGCAACGCGTGGTTAGAGTACGAGTGGGACACCTGTCTGGAGTTCTGTATGATGGCATTGGAACTAATGAGCATAGAACAAACGGAATTGGACATTCCCAAAATCCAGCTCACCGACTTCATCATGTCCTGCCTGCGTTTCTTCGACGAACACTACCAGTACCTCGCCACCATGCGTGGCGCCAAGAAACTGGATGGCAACGGACATCTGGTGCTCTATCCTGGCAGTGGTGCCGAGACGTTCAAAGGAGCCTACAACAGCACCTCGACTATTGCTGCGCTGCACAGCGTCGCAAAACAACTGCTTGAAAAGGTTCCGACACAGTCCATTTCTCAGTTTTTAGACCGTCTCCCTGATATTACTGTCCGTGACAGCATGATACAGCCCGCCCTGCACTATGAGCGGGTACAGAACACAGAGACTACTCAGCTCTATCCCGTCTTCCCGTGGCACATGTACGGTGTGGGACGGCCAAACTTAGAAACTGCCCGTAACACATATCTGAACGACTCGCTGGCTGTCAAGTTCCGCTCACACGTGGGCTGGAAACAGGACGCTATCTGGGCAGCATGCTTAGGACTTACCGACGAGGCCGTACGCTTAGTGTCTTTGAAACTCGCTGACGGCCCCTATCGCTTCCCCGCCTTCTGGGGACCAGGCTTCGACTGGAGTCCTGACCACAACTGGGGCGGTTCGGGCATGATAGCCCTTCAAGAGATGCTTCTCCAGGAGGTTGGTGACACCCTCTACCTTTTCCCCACCTGGCCCAGAGAGTGGGATGTCCGCTTCCGTCTCCATGCACGAGGTGGCGTCATCGTCGAGGCTGAACTTAAGGACGGCCACGTGGTCAGTGCCAAAGCCTCATCAGACCAGAAGGCCATCATCCTACCTCAATAAATATTAAGAAAACACTTCTTTTTAGTTAATATTTCCTAATTATTATTGCACTTTTATTGTCTGTTTGTGCAATATAGCTACCTTTGCAGCCGTTTTTAGGAAATTTTTATTTAAAAGATGAAAAAGATTGTATTTTCAGTGATTGTTTTCACGATGACGGTGACAAACGCCTTAGCAGGCGGTATACTCACCAACACCAATCAGAGTGTATCCTTTTTGAAAAACCCTGCACGTGATGCTGCTATTGGTTTGGACGGTGTCTATTCAAACCCGGCCGGCGTAGTCTTCATGCCTGAGGGATTCCATTTGGCTATCAACTGGCAGATGGCTCATCAGACCCGTACAGTCATATCGACTGACGAAATGTTCAGAATGGGCAAAAAGAACGAAGGAAGTAATGTCAAGAAGTATGAGGGCGTCGCTGATGCCCCATTCATCCCTTCTCTTCAGGCAGCATATAATAAAGGTAATTGGAGTTATCAGTTCAATTTCTCGATGCCTGGCGGCGGTGGTGCTTGCGAATTCGAGAATGGGCTGGGTTCTTTCGAGCGTGCTGTCGGTAGCATTGCCGGCATGCTGATACAGAACGGGTTCGATGTCAAGGGCTACGACATGGATGCCTTTATGCGTGGCCGCCAATACTACTTTGGATTCCAGGTGGGTGCAGCCTACAAGATTAATGAGCACTGGGCTGTCTATGGTGGTCTGCGCGCTTTATACGGTGACGCTTCCTACCGTGCCCGTCTGAGCCACATCAATGTCGTCACCTCTAATGGTGCAGTAGACTTCGGAGAATTCCTGGAAGGGAACATCAACGACATCAACCGTCAGATTGGAGCAGCACAGGCTCAGCTTCAGCTTGCAGCCCAGTCCGGACAGTACACTGCTGAGCAGCTCGCTGCCATGCAGGCTAAGGCAGCATCATCACTAGAGGCTGCAGAGGCTGGACTTCAGAGCCTTTACAAGCTTCACCGCTATGGTAACGGTCTGAATCTACAAAGCACACAGACTGGTTTCGGTTTTGCACCTATTATTGGCCTCGATTACAAAGTAGGCAATTTCAACTTTGCGCTGAAGTATGAGTTCGATACTGAGATGAAGCTGAAGAACCACTCGACACTGGAGGAGCCTTTGAAGATTGAGGGGCCGATGGCCAATTTCCCTGGTATTGCCAATATCAACAAGTTCGAGAACAACACCGACGTCAACGAGGACACGCCGGCCATGCTATCGCTGGGTGCTCAGTGGAGTCCGTTCCCCGTACTGCACCTCAATGCAGGCTATCATCATTACTACGACAAAAATGCAAAATGGTATAACGATACCCAGGATTTGCTCAGTAGCGGTTCTAACGAGTATCTGGGCGGTGTCGAATGGGATGCCAGCGACAAAGTAAACCTCTCATGCGGTTTCCAGATTACCCGCTACGGACTCACTGACGAGTATATGAACGATATGTCGTTCGTTGTCAACAGCTATAGCGTAGGTACCGGTATCAGCTACAAGGCAACGGATAAAATCACACTGACTGCTGCTTATTTCCAGACCAACTATGACAACTACGACAAAGTGCAGGCAACCGATGCCAATGGTGTTGTCACCAAAGGCGACTCGTTCACACGTACCAACCGTGTACTGGGATTAGGCTGCCAAGTTGATTTCTAAAGAGGATCAACATCATAATAGACTTGAAGCGACGAATAGCGCTTGTCCGCGAGCATCTGTGATTGCGCCAGCAACAGATACTCGCGGACACGTTTCATGTCAATGCCCAACTCCAACTTGAGCACCAGTTTGCGAATGTTCTGCTGCTTCACCTTAGCCACGGAGGGCTTATCGGGACCTAACACACGTGAACCAAACCATTGGCGCAGGCGGGAACCCAACTCGGTGGCTGCGGTCTGGACGGTACCTTCCTGACGGTGCTTCAGGAATACATAAATCAAATGTGTGTAAGGCGGATAGCGGAACGCCTGACGCTCAGCAATGAGATGACGGTAGAGGGCGCCGTAGTCGTTGTTCACCACATGACTGATGACAGGCAGGTCTTTCTGCTTGGTCTGAAGAATGACAAGTCCACGCTTCTTCTTCCGTCCTGCACGTCCGCTGACCTGTGCCATCATCATATAGGCATGCTCGTAGGCTCGGAAGTCTGGCATGTTGAGCATAGCATCGGCATTGACAATGCCCACTACGGAGACGTTGTCGAAATCAAGGCCCTTACTGATCATCTGCGTGCCGATGAGGATGTTGGTACGTCCTGCGCCAAAGTCGCTGATGATGCGCTCATAGGCATTGCGGGTTCGGGTGGTGTCCAAGTCCATACGGGCGATGCGGGCGTCAGGGATTTTAGCACCACTTTCTGACTTCAGGTCGGCAAAGGCCTCGCGCACTTGTCCTTCTATTTTCTCCGTACCATAGCCTCGCGTGCGCAGGTCGGTAGAACCACAACAAGGACACTCGGTGGGCACGCGGTAGGTAAATCCGCAGTAGTGGCATGTCAACTGGTTTAGTTGGCGGTGCAGGGTGAGCTTCACGTCGCAATGCTGACACGTGGGCACCCAGCCGCACTGGCTACACTCTATCTGGGGGGCATAGCCACGACGGTTCTGGAAGAGAATAACCTGCTCACCGTGCTCTAAAGCCTCGCGCATACGCATTAATAAAAGAGGTGAGAACGGTCCAGCCATCATCTTGCGGCGCTGCAGGTCGGCAATGTCTACCACCTGTATCTCGGGCAACTCAATACCCTGATAGCGCTCTTTCAGCTCCACCAGCCCGTACTTTCCCGTCTTGGCATTATGATAGCTCTCCAACGACGGCGTGGCAGTACCCAACAGAACCTTTGGTTCTTCCTTTTCATTCTTCATTTGCGCCGCCATCATAATGGCTGCGCTACGGGCATGGTATCTCGGTGCAGGTTCTTGCTGCTTGTACGACGTCTCGTGCTCCTCGTCGACGATGACCAGCCCTAAGTGCTGGAAGGGCAGGAAGACTGCCGAACGAGCTCCAAGGATGATGTCGTAGGGGTTCTGCGAAAGCTGCTTCTGCCAGATTTCCACACGTTCAGCGTCACTGTACTTGGAATGGTAGATACCTAGTCGGTTGCCGAAGATGCGCTGCAGACGTTGCATCATCTGGACGGTCAGGGCTATCTCAGGCAACAGGTAGAGCACCTGCTCCTTGCGCTCCAAAGCACGCTGGATGAGGTGGATGTATATCTCCGTCTTGCCCGAACCCGTGATACCATGCAACAGAGTGACGTCTTTCTTCATCATCGACATGAGGATGCTGTTATATGCCTCCTGCTGGGCCAGACTCAGCGGCTGGATGAGTTCCGGCCGGTAGTCGCCGCCGTGATTCAGACGGCCCACCTCCACCTCGTAGCACTCCAGCATCTGGCGCTTCTCCAACAGCTTAATAGTCTCAGCCGATGCCTGCGAGGCATTCATCAGCTCTTCCCGAGTTACTTCGACTACACCCTCATTTCCCATTTCGGAGATTTGGTCCCACTTCGACAGGGCCAGATACTCCGTAAAGGCCTGCAACTGTTTGGACGAGCGAGCCAGCACGTTCAGCGCAATATGGAGGGCGGTGACGTTCTGGTATTGTGGTGTCAGACGGATAAAGGTCTCCGTCTTAGGCCGATAGCCGTCCTCGGCCTTCAGGCCGCCAGGAAGCGCAGCCTTATAGACCTCGCCAATGGGCGACAGGTAGTAATCGGCTATCCATTGCCAAAGCCTCAGCTGCCGTTGGGTCACGATGGGTGTCACGTCCAACACCTCGGCAATGTCCTTCACCTCGTAGCCCTGTGGTTTGACGTCGTGCAGACGGGCCACAATGCCCACATACGTCTTGCTCCGTCCAAAGGGAACAACCACACGACAACCTACCTGTACCGTCATGCCCTGAGGCACGGCATAGGTGAATGTCCCCATCAGGGGCACAGGCAATATGAGGTCGGCATACGTCATCTGTGTGCAAAATTACGAAAAGTCGAAGGAAAAGCCAAATTTATTCGAGCTTTTCTTAATTAATGTTCAAGAATCCATTGCTCTTGCCCTACGAAACATTTCCGCCACTTTGTTTGGAAATCTCGGAAAGTATTCGTACCTTTGCGACATAATGTGAAGTGACATATTAGGTGTGCTCCTTCAATAATGAGGAATGCAGAAATACATGAGCATCAAGACAGTCATACTAATCCTAACAACAACGATGATGATGAACGGATGTAAGGGACAGCCGGCAACGCCTGTGGTGAGGCCAGCAACACAAGCAAACCGCTTTTATACGGGCAATGCCAAGGAACTGAGCGAGGAGGTGGACAGCCTGCTCTCAATGCATAATTCACAATGCATAATGCATAATAATGTGGCTGCGCTGATTGTGCCTCATGCGGGCTACTATTTCTCAGGCAATGTGGCGGCAGCGGCGTATATAGTCATAGACTCGAAGAAAACGTACAAAAGGATTTTCCTGTTAGGCCCCAGTCACCACGAATGGCTCGACGGAGCGTCGGTGAACACGGAGGCGGACTGGTATGCCACGCCATTGGGCAATGTGAAGGTGGACCACGAAACGGCGATGGCTTTAACGACCACAGATCCTTCGACAGGCTCAGGACAAGTTACAGATTCTGTGTTTTGCTATAGGGCAGAGGCGCACGACAGGGAGCATTGTCTGGAAGTGCAACTGCCGTTCTTGCAGAGACTCTTTGCCAGGCACGCTCAGGAAGTGCCGCCGATTGTGCCGATAGTTATTTCGACGAATGACTACGATAAATTGAAGCGGATAGCGGAGGCGCTGAAGCCGTACTTTACGGATGAGAACCTCTTTGTGATTAGCAGCGACTTCTCGCACTATCCGAAATATGAGGATGCCTGCGAGGTAGATGCACGGACGGGCAAGGCTATCGAGACGGGCGACGTGGAGGAGTTTATTGCGACTATCCATGCTAATGCACGGAGCGGGAAGCGGAACCTGCATACGAGTGCCTGCGGCGAGTTTGCCATCATCACGCTGATGCTGATGCTCGACAGCCATTACGAGGTGAAGCACCTGATGTATCAGAACTCGGGCGACATCGACAACTACGACCATAGCCGCGTGGTGGGCTATCACTCGTTTGCCATCCTGCGCAAGGACGACATGAGTTTCACCCTTTCTGATGCTGACAAGAAGGCGCTGAAAGAGATTGCTTTTAATAGCATTCGCGATTCATTGGACGGCAAACCTATCGCGCAGCCAACTCTCAACTCTCAACTTTCAACTCTCAACTTTAAATGTGGTGCCTTCGTCTCGCTGCATAAGCACGGGCGGCTGCGCGGCTGCATCGGGCACTTTGGCGAGGACCACCCTTTGCATGAGATAGTGGCTGAGATGGCGCGGGCGGCAGCCTTTGAGGACCCGCGCTTTATGCCAGTTACCCGCGACGAACTCGAAGACCTCGACATCGAGATTTCCGTACTCACGCCCATGCGCCGCATACAGAGTCTTGACGAGTTTGAACTGCACCGTCACGGCATCTATATCAAGAAGGGCTATCGCAGCGGCACGTTCCTGCCGCAGGTGGCCGACGAGGTGAACTGGACGAAGGAGGAGTTCGTGGGACATTGCTCGCAGGACAAGGCTGGACTGGGCTGGGACGGCTGGCGCGATGCAGAACTCTACGTTTACGAAGCGATAGTATTCTGATGAAGTGCAGATATTATAGAATGAAAACGGCCTCGCTGAAGCTCCGCTGCATTTCAGCCGTTTCTTCCCTCGCTACAAGATGCAGGACACGCCGCCCACGCCCATCGCGACGCTAAAAGCCGCCAAGCGTGTAGCCGAGGAAGAAGGTATCAAACATGTGTACTTAGGTAATGTATAGAAAAGTATGCTGACAGAGAAGACGATGGAGAAGCTGCGGATACTCGCAGAGTCGGCGAAGTACGATGTGTCGTGCTCGTCGAGCGGCACCGTGCGCAAAGGCAAGCAGGGCATGGTGGGCTCGACGGTGGGCGGCGTGGGCATCTGCCACTCGTTTGCCGACGACGGACGTTGTATCTCGCTGCTGAAGGTGATGCTGACCAACTACTGCATGTACGACTGCGCCTACTGCATCAACCGCCGCTCCAACGACATCAAGCGGGCG
>LXOW01153465.1_pt1 | contig 13990 bp, 13 predicted proteins | sample 1368591 | NCBI WGS metagenome assembly LXOW01 (sample SAMN04884650, study PRJNA319009) | bovine gut metagenome | isolation source: Cow rumen | host: Bos taurus | place: Italy: Legnaro (PD) | collected 2014-07-09
CTTTTCCAAAAATGACCCTCCTGTAGAAGGAAATCTCCCCCACCCGCAAGGCCGGAGAAACAAAATGCCCCTATGCCCTGGACATCCTCAAGATGCCCTGGGATTCAGGCACACAAAAAAAAGCCCCACGCTTCCGCGCAGGGCTTTCATGACTTGTTCCTGATTAAGGTCGAATTAATCTTCCTGCTTCTCCTTCAATTCCTTGGCCTTCTGCAGGTNNTTCGTCTTGTTCTTGCTTGGCTTTTGCTTTGTATACTTTACTTCGATTATTGTATGCTAAAGCATATTGGGAATTCAAATCAATGGCTTTTGAGAGGTATTTTATAGCCTCATCATATTCTTTCTTTTCGTAATAGGTCCAACCTAAATTGTTGTGTGCAACACTGCTTTGGGGATTCAAATCAATAGCCTTTTTGTAACAATCAAAAGCCTTGTCGATATTGCCTTTCTTTTTATATGCAAAACCTATATTGACGTAAGCCCTACTGCTTTTTTGGTTCAAACCAATGGCTTTTTCTAGATTTTTAATAGCTTCGTCATAGTCTTTCTTTTCATTATATACCCATCCGAGACGACGATATGCTTCAAAATTTTCCTCGTCTAAGTCTATAGCTGCTTTGAGCAATCTGATTTTCTCGTCTAAATCCTCTTCTTCCTTGGCTTGAGAGATAAGTGCTGAGGCTTTTGCCTTGATGGCGGCCATGTCAGCAGCTGTTTGTGATTCCTTTGCCTGCTTGGCACTTTCATTGACCTGATTAGACACTTCATTCAACTTCTTATCGTGAGCTTCGATCTTATTGTCCATATCGGCAATCTTCTTATTCAACTCACTCGTACGATTATTCAGTTCGGAAGTCTTGGCATTCAACTCAGCCGTTTTCTCATTGACGGAGTTATTGATTTTCTTCTCGTTATTGTCTGCGATTTCTTTGAGCCTCTCTTCGTAACGCTTGTTGACGATATAAGGAACAAAGAAAGCAGTGAGGGCGACAAGGACTGTGAAAATGATACTCATCCAAGTGTAGCGTGTGCTCATTTCGTGGTCATGTTCCGTCAGGCGGTTGTCTTGTTCTGACAATGCCAGGGCGTACCGCTCGTTGGCGGAACGCTCTATCTTGAGGTCGATCTGTTCCGCAGCCAATTGGCGCGAAACCTCGGCAGCAACAATACTGTCAACCTGTGCGCGGGTATAAGTAGCGGGGGCGGCAAAGGCATGTCCCACCGGCAGCAGCAGGAGGAACAACAGAATGGTATACAGGTATTTATTTCGATTCATGGGTAATATGATTTTTTTAATTACATCCAGTCAAAGTTGTCGGATATCAGGAGTTCCTCTTTGGTGATGAGGTGGGTGGTTTGCATAGGGATGGTTCTGTAAGGCAGACAGAAACGGTCGGCGAGGCTACGTACCTCATCGGTGTCGTCGTAGGTCATCAGGAAATGGCCTTTCATTCTACTCGCCAACTCAAATATGCGATTGTGGTCCACGTTGTAATGGTTGTAAAGCCGTTTGCCGGCCACCGTGTATGGCGGGTCGATAAAGAAGAACGATTGTCCATCGTCCAGATGCTGCTCCATCACTTGGAACGCGTCACCATGGACGAAGGTGATTCTCTCTCTCAACGCGTTAGCTTCATCAATACGCCTTGCCAACGTGGAAGGATACCAACGCGAGGCGAGTCCCCTACCGCCTTCTCCCGTCTTGATGAGCCCCGATCCCTTGGCCAATATCCCTCCGTGGTTGGTGCGGTTGCGCACGATAGTGGCAAAGCCGCGTTCCTTCATCCCGTGGTTGGCGTGATTGATTGACTGGTTGACGCCCTCGGCAGTGACGACAAACGACCTGATCTGGTCTACAAGCCAATCGCAGTCGTCGTCAGAAAAGATTGTCTGCCAGGCCGCCGCCATGTCGTCGTCGAGTTCCACCATAGTGGCATGACCGAAATACTCCTCTGCCACGGCTGTCAGGCTGATGATGCCCCCGCCGGCAAAAGGTTCGATCAGCTGGGAACCTTTTTCTGCCTGGCGGAACCATTTCCTTGCTGTCGGCACCAACCATGTCTTGCCCCCGGGGTAACGGAAAGGACTCCGTTGTGGCACCGAGGCGACATTGATTACCTTGGAACGCATCGGCACCGCAGGCATCGGCATGTCGGGGAAAAGACTTAGTTGGGCTGGCTGTACGGCATTCATAGCAATTCAAATACAGAGTGGGTGTCGGGGGTGTTGGTATGTCTCTCGTCAAACTTGCCCTGCAGCAACGACACAAAAGCATCCATGTCTCCCGGCTTGGTGTAGATGACACGCTGCAAGGCTTCCTCAAACCCGGTATACACCGTGTCGACAAGCTTCAGATGGTACTGGCTGTCGGTTTTGCAATATTCCAAGTCATACAGGAACCATGCAATGTCGGCCTTCTCCTTGGCCGTCTGGGGCAGTTCCGGAAGGGTCTCAAAGAACGACTTCTGCATCGCCACACATTGTTTCTTGCCCCACGCCTTGAAGATGCCTCCTTTGTAGAGCATCTGCGGTATCAGGCGTTTCCGTGACGAAGAAAGATAATCCGGATGAGGATAGTTGCGACCCTCCCAATGGAAATCCGCCGTGGGGTTCTCCATGTATTTCTGAAACGGGTTGCGCAGATTGCCACTGATATACACCCCTTGCACCTCGATGGAGGCAAAGTCGGTGATGCGTCCGTCGGTGTCATAACTGACAATGACATAGTCGATATTGCCCGCCGACTGGCCGTCGGCATCCGTCAGTTTTATCTCCGGCAGCGACGTCCATCGCGTCCCCTTGCCCCAAACAAAATCAGCCGCATTGCGGAGAATCATCCAATCCTCCCGGAAGCGGGACGGGCATGTGATGACCTTGTTTCCTGCATGATTGACGCTGCACACACCCAAGGGGTTGTCGGCCTTGTCCTTCGTGCAGTTGGGATAGCGGTTGTGGTATGGACAGAGCCGGTTGTCCCTGTAATACTGTGCCCTTTCCGTCACATTCTCTGTCGGGAAGCCAAACACCTCTGCTATGGGATTGTCATTCTGCATTGCCATCGTTTTCCTCTGTAACGCCACGACTTATATTTTATTGTGCCATCGTCATTCTTTTTCCTCAGTATCCCTTTCTTTTCTCCCCGCCTTGCGCGCGACTACCCTAGCAGGACGTCCATGGACATCATGAGGACGAAGCCGATGGCGAAACCGATGGTGGAGAGGTTGGTGTGGCGGCCTTGGGCGGTCTCGGGGATGAGGTCCTCGACGACGACGTACATCATGGCGCCGGCGGCGAAGGAGAGCAGCCACGGCAGGGCGACACCCAGCGCCGAGGCCAGCAGGAGGATGGCCACGGAGCCGACAGGCTCTACCACGCCGCTCAACGAGCCGATGAGGAAGGCGCGCCAGCGTGAGCCGTGCCGCGACACCGTCGGCGGGGCTTCGGCATACATGGGCATGGAGATGATGGCGCCCTCGGGGATGTTCTGTATGGCTATGCCTATGGCCACGGCCAGGGCGGCGCTGAGCGTCAGCCCCTGCGACTCGCCGGCAAAGACCACACCCACGGCCATGCCTTCGGGCAGGTTGTGGATGGTGACGGCCAACGCCAGCATGGCCGTGCGCGACAGGCGGCTGCGGGGCCCTTCGGCCTTGGTGGCGCCATGGTGCAGGTGGGGCGTCAGCTCGTCGATGAGCAGCAGGAAGCCGATGCCCAGCAGGAATCCGCCGGCGGCAGGCAGCACACGCTCTTGCGCCATCGCGATGGAAGGGATCAACAACGACCACACGCTGGCGGCCACCATCACGCCGCTGGCAAAGCCCAGCAGGGTCTTCTGCAGCCTGTCGGGTATCTCCTTCCGCATGAAGAAGACAAACGACGACCCTACCATCGTGCCCACCAAAGGCAGTAATATTCCGATAATTACAGCTGTCATAGCGTCACATATTGATGCTGCAAAGATACACATTTTCTACGAAACACATGCCATCGACAGTCATCTTTTCCCTCTCCGACGCCAATCCCCATGCATTGCCATAGTATTCCTGCCTGCCATAACTCGCTAATGATTCATGGCGATTTATGCTCAACAGGTTCCAAGTTCGAAGAATAGGATTGACCTTATTTATGCCCGCTGAACAAAATATCAATTGCACTATATTTTGTCTATGACACACAAGTTAATGCAGATGAAGTTATTCACATTTTCATGCACTACAGAAAAGAGTTCAGTAGTGCAAAATAAAATGAAAAATAGAATGATGGAGATTAACAACTACACTTCAAGAGCTCTATAGAACTTATTGATTGGACCTCTTAACTTATCAATCAAATTCTTTCGTTCTTTTTCCCGTTCTTTGTACTCTTCTTTTTTAAACTTGTTTTTATAGTACACAAACACGATACAGTCTTCCTTTTCCATATATTCATGATGTCTGTTTTGAGGATATGGACGGATTCTCGGTTGTGGGTGTAAGAACTGGTAATCCTCAATTTTTTCGTTAGACCATAGTTTAAAATTTGTGAGAGATGTTTTACTTTTAAACTCAACTTCCATAATTCTAACATCAGAATCAGGGGAAACACCTAACGCATTGATAATCTCCTTCTTTATATTTTCCAAAGACGGCTTCTTTCTTCCAATAGACTCGGGGAAGATGGAATGAAATTCATCCCGTGTCTTCCAAAGTGGGTAATACTGGTATTGACGACTAGTCAATTCTTTATAAAAGGGGTTATCGGCTTCTGTTTGTTTCATTAAGAAGAGTATGTCCTCATCGGCGACATGGGCTATGTTGAGATTAATCTGTGCTTCGGGATTACTATAATATTTCGATTTGGGAGAATAATAATCAGCGGTTAGTGCATCCACATTGATAAAACAAGCCAATGCTTTGTTTTGGTTTCTTTCTTCATCATCAAGTTGAGTAAGTCCATCTTTGTCCAAAAAAGGATCCGGGAAATAACTCCTTGCCATTTTCCGGGCAGCCATCTCTAACAAATATTGGTCATAGCGTATGACATGGTGGTTGAAGATGTATTCCTTCTGAAAGTCCCTAATGTTTAACAAACTTTCAATCTCGTTTATGACTTTGTCATTGTAACACAGAACAAAATTATCACCATCTTTTCTGATATGCATGGCATAAATGAGTCTGTGCATGTCGATGGTTGATGTACTATAGCCTGATGCCCAAACATCACGACACGCATAGTCCAACCTGTCAGCATCTATGGTCTCACCATGCAGCAATTCGATGAATATGTTGGCTAATCGATCTTTCTGATCAGAGGGTGCAAGATATGTGACTCCAAGAATCATTCTTACAACATAATCAATGCTAGCATTGAGCGAAACGATATCCGTGTTGTAACACTTTATACATACAATAGCACTTGTTATTTCGTGAGGTTTTAGTTTTTTGTTCTCGATTGTCTTTTGATAGTCGTTTTTAAACTTTTCGTAGTATTCTCCTTTTATCACCTTCCCTAATGAGCCAAACAACTCATCCCTCAAATTGTTAATATCTTTCCCTCCAAAATAATCTTCCAAAGTATGAGAGAAGGGAGAGTGTCCCACATCGTGAAGCAGGCATGCGATTTTATACGAGGCTATTATTTCAGAATCATTTTCACCTCCATCGAACAAAATTCTATAAGTTTCTTTCAGTTCGTCTGACACATAATCGGCATCCATTTCCTCCCGAAAATGTTCTACTATCAAATTACCAATATGATAGACTCCAAGTGAGTGCATAAATCTGTCATGCCTGGCTGTCGGGAACAGGGCGCGAATTGCCGACTGCTCGATTCTGCGCAGTCTTTGAAATTGCGGTGTGTCCACAAACTTAACCGCATATTCCCATGGTAAAGTTATATAACCATGTACCGTATCAAGTATTCTTGTCGGCTTATGAGAATCCATTGGAAAAGAATATGCTATGCGTGGATTACTTGACACCAGGGCAATGCAACTATGCAACAGCCATTCGATTTTGTTCTGTCAATTTCCCTTCATCTGCCGGGGCTTTGCCTTCTTTATACTGCACTTCCCCCTCCTCCGCAAAGGTGATGTTTTCGTCCACAATAGCACTCAAGCATTTATACCAGATGGCTTCACTGTTAAAAAAGTATCCAGCCATGGCTCTCCTATACTTCTCTCCTACGCCTTTTTTCAGCACCAGCGGTCTTATGCCTTCTTGACGCAAGTCGTATTCGATAAAGTTGTTTCCATACTGACCGCGCAGGTATTCGACCAAGTCATCCAAAGATGAGCGCGTAAGCAGTACGTTAGACCAATATCGGTTTTCGATTTCTTTTGCCACTTTCCAAAGTACACTTTCGGGGATATGGAAAGCATTTGACCCTCCTTCTGCCTCTCTTTTTTCAGCAATCTTACTGATTAGAGCAGGAATAAATTCGGAGGTGTTAACGTGTGTACACATATTTATCAAATATTACTAGGCNNCCAAATGCTTTTTTATTCAAAAAATCGGGTTACAAAATTACACAAATTTCTTGACATGACAACTTTTTTTTCGTTTTTTTTCTCTTAATTTCGTTTGCAAAATTACTAATATTTTTTTTAAGGGGAATCTAGCATCCCCATCAAATAACAAACATTTTATTGTTAATAATGCATATTTTCCACGAAGTAAGCGATTTATATAAGGAAGAAAATCTATATTCTTTTTACATGTCACTCGCGGGTCAGGGCGCCGAGGGCGATGAGGGGTTTGAGGAGGGGGGCGGTTTTGGCGAGGGAGGTGCCGCGGGAGGGGTTGAGGAGGGCGCTCTTGGCGTCGGTGATGCGGGAGGCGTCGCCGATGGGGAGACGGTGGTGGCGTGCGGCGACGGCCTGCGGCGTTGCAGCATGGGCACGGCTGCGGGCGGCGCCGTCGGCATGACGCATGGCGCGGGGGTCGGCCACATGGTCGGCGATGAACTGGCAGTATCTGTCGCCAAAACGCGGATGGCGGTCGTCGGACTGCGCGCCGGCAGTGCCACGGCTGTCGGGCAGGGCGATGAGGGCATGCGGGCGGTAATGCCCGGGGACGATGCCCTCCTGGTTGCGGGTGACGTCGTAAGACATTACGCCACAGAGCGTTCCAAACAACAGCGTAATCTGTTGCAGGCTGCCGAGCAGCAGCACGGGGGCCTCAAGCGGGGCCTCGCTGAGTCCCAGCAGGCTGCGGAACGGCTCCTTCTCCTCCTTGGGTAAGAAACTGGCGGGCAGGCTGTTGATGAATACCGTCCAAAGCGTGCTGTCGGCGGGTGGCGCCTCAGGCGTGAGGTGGAAGGTGTCGTATGGGCCTGTTTTGCGCTCGGTGGAATACGGTATCGGATAATTTTTGCGTAAGATTTTCATTCTCTCGAGGCGTCGCTTTTCTATCGCCTCCATCTGTCTCTTGCAATCGTCATAGTGTTTCAGCAATTCTTCAAGCAAGTCGCTGTCGGAAGCATCTGGCTCATAGCACAATATAGCATCGCACTGATCTTCCAGTGTAATACCCTCCTCACGGAAAAAAGCTTTCATCTCTTCCATGGAGTGTTTTTCTTTCATCATGTTAACACAATAAGCAATTTGTTCTGCTTTCTCAATAGAAAGCAAAGACAAAAACTCATCCATCTCACTGTTAATCTGCTTATTGGTCATGATTTACACACAAATTGCTCAAGGCAAAGATATAACTATTTTCCGATATTGGAAAATTAATTTTCCAATATCGGATTTAATTATTCTTAACCTCTTCTCCGTCAATGGATGGCTTATTGGAAACTTCCTCAATCCCAGGCAGAAACAAGGTTGTACTTTTGCAACAGAATTAAGGAGGTTTTACCGCGCCTTGATGATATATGAACAACGAATGAGATCGCAACGGGCCACTTATGGGACTATAGGAGCGGAAAAGGAGCGGATAACGAGCGGAAAAGGAGCGGATATATAAAAACAGAGCTGAGAAAGGCAATCGATTGTACAAAATAATTAATCAATTAAAATTCAGTAATTTAAAACTAACAACAAATGAAAACAAACAACTTTCCTGCTTTACTGAGACCCACCGGACGTTGTGGCGATGTCACCTATTATGTCCGCAAGGGGAACATCGTGGCACGGCTGCGCCACAACGATGCATATCACTGCAACTCGCTGAAAAGCAGTGCGGGATGCACTACGATGAGCAACACGGTACGCCTTTGGAATCGGTTTCCCCGCGCCTGGAAACCGTCGTTTATGAACAAACGCGACAGCCAGACGGACTACAACAGTTTCGTCTCCCATGCGCGCTATGGGCAGGCGGTATACCTGGACAGTCTCGAGTCGCAACAGGGTGTCACCGTGCTGGTTTCCGTCGCGGTGAGCGACGGGACGCTACCGACAGTGGAACTGCAAGTAACAGACAATACCGTGCTGACAGACATTGTTTTGAACGAAATGACTTTCGACACCGACACTACCGTCTCGGCGCTGACCGCGGCGGTGCTGGAGAACAACCCGCTCTACCGTGCCGGCGACGCCCTGCTGCTCTACAGTGCGTGTCAGCGGGTGGCCGCGGGGATGCCACAGGTGACGATCCTGGCGTCGTTCCTGCCCCTCGACCGCGGCGACGACCGTCGGCTGACGGCGTTGCTGGGGAGCGGGGTGACGCTGCTGAACGCCGGCGGCAGGCTGGCGACGCCCTTCGGCGACGGTCGCGGGGTGGCGTGGGTGCACCTGCGGCCCGCCGCCAACGGCGCGGGATGGCTGCGCTCGACGCAGTGGATGGAGGTGCGCAACACGCTGGCGGAGCGCTACATGACCGTCGAGGCCCGCGACCGCGCCGTCGGCAGCTACAAGAAGTTGCGGAGCGCCATGAGCAACGAAGACCCAGACAACATTCCAAACAACTGAACGCCATGACGATACACATTGAACGCGACAGCACCGCGGTGCTCGTGCGGAACGATGCGGGACTCTACCGCCTGATGTATTTCCAGCCCATGGGGCGCGACGCGGCGCTGGCGCTGCTGCCGCAGTACGGCTACGCCGCGAGGCAGGCCGTCAGGGTCGACACCCTCACGCAACGGACATCCCTGCGGCTGCGCGACGGCATCATCATCCCCAAACTGCTGCAGGCCTACGACCACGACCCTTTTGTGGTCTCCGACGACAGCCACCTGGCACGCCGGCAGACGCGCGAATGGCTCGAGACGCTCCTGCAAAGGATGCTGCCAAGGAACACGCGGCTCTGCCCCCTGTCCAACAAGAACGTGAAAGAAATCTATACTTTAATTAACCTTAGCCATTACATTGTATGACAACAGAAAACAACAGCACATACAAAGTGCGTCCCTACAGCAAAAGTGAACTGATTGAGGCCTATTCCGCCGGCATCATGAGCGAGCGTGCCGGAGAGCGGTGGTTCCGCAAGGAATTGGAGCTTTACCCGGGGTTGATGGACACCCTGCGCACCCTCGGCTATCAGCCGCGGCAGCGTATCTTCACCCGTGCGCAGGTGCAGGCCATCTTCGATGCCATCGGCGCCCCCGGGTGAGCGCCGATGCCCGCGGCGGTAACCTTTTTTCTTGGAAAAAATATCAGAACACGCGATATATAATAAAAAAATCGTATCTTTGCACTTCGAGTAATACTCGAAGAGTAATCCACCACGTTTATGTATCGCATTGATACAAAACTAATTCTAACAAAAACACCAGACAATGGAAGATCTGAATGAAATGCAGCCCGTCTGCAACGCAACCAACCCCGAACCCGCTGCCGAGGCCATGCCCACGGCAGCCGAACCCACGGTTGAACAGCCCGCCGCCGAGGTGGCCGAGGCTCCAGCCGAAACACCCGTGGCAGCCGTCGCCGAGACCGCGGAGGCCCCTGCCAAGGAACCCGCCGCCGCGCCCGAGCCTGTGGCTGAAGAGCCGCAGCCTGCCGCCGAGGNNTGGCTGAGGAACCCACAGCAGCACCCGAGCCTGTGGCCGAGGAGCCGCAGCCTGCCGCCGAGGAACCCGCAGCAGAACCCGAGCAGGAGACGCTGCCCGACTACAGCGCCATGAGCCGCGAGGAACTCCTCGCCGCCATGCAAGCCCTCATGGACGAGGACATCACCAAAATCCGCAACCGCGCCAGCGCCATCCGCAACCAGTTCAACACGTTGAACAAAGAGGTGGAGAAACAGGCCTTTGACACCTACATCGCCAACGGTGGCGACAAGGAGGCCTACGAAGCCAAACCCGACGAGGTGGCCGAAGCCTTCGCCATGGCCTACGAGAACTACCGCCTGCGCCGTCAGCAGATGCTCGAAGAGATGGAGGCACAGAAGAAACGCAACCTCGAAGCCAAACAGCAGATTCTCGACGAGTTGCGTGCCCTCATCGACAAAGACGAGGAGAACATCAAGCAGACCTACGACCAGTTCAACGCCATACAGGAGAAATGGAAAGGCATCGGTGACGTGCCGCGCGAGAGCATGAACGACCTCTGGCAGACGCACCACTTCCTGATTGAACAATTCTTCAACAAAGTAAAGATAAACAAAGAGCTCCGCATGCTTGACCTCAAGCGCAACCTGGAGCAGAAGATACAGCTCTGCGAGAAAGCCGAAGAGCTGATGGTGGAGCCCTCCGTCACCAAGGCTTTCAAGGCGTTGCAGGACCTCCGCAGCCAGTGGCGCGAGATAGGTCCCGTGCCTACCGAGCTCAACGAGGAGACCTGGAACCGCTTCAACGCCGCCGCCAACCAGATTGACGAGCGCCGCCGCGAATACTACGACCAGCGCAAGGAAGAACTGGAACAGAACCTGTTGGCCAAAGAGGCCCTCGTGGAGAAAGCCAAGGAGCTGACCGCCGAGATGCCCACCACCGTCAAGGAATGGAACAAGACCTCCGACGAACTCAACGAGCTGCTGAAGCTCTGGAAGAGCATCGGCCCCGTGCCGCACGACAAGAACGAAGAGATATGGAACCGCTTCAAGGGCACCATCGACAAGCACTTTGCCGACAAGAAGCTGTATTTCGGGCAGGTGCGCGACGAGCAGACTGAGAACTACAACAAGAAGGTAGACCTCTGCCTGCGCGCCGAGGCCATCGCCAAGCGCGAGGACTGGAAGAAAGCCACAGAGGAGATGCTGGCCCTGCAGGCCGAGTGGAAAGAGATAGGTCCCACCAGCCGCAAGGTCAGCGAGAAGATCTGGCAGCGTTTCCGCGGCGCCTGCGACGAGTTCTTTGCCAAGAAAGGCGAGCACTTCAAGGACATCCGCGCCAGCGAGAGCGAGAACCTGGCCGTCAAGCAAGGCATCATCGACGAGCTGAAGGCCCACACCTTCGGCGACGACAAGGACGAGAACCTCACCGCCATCAAGGAATACCAGCGCCGCTGGGCCGAGGCCGGCCATGTGCCCATCAAGGAGAAAGACCGCCTGCAGAAGGAATACCGCGCCCTCATCGACGGCATCTTCGAGAAACTGAAGATCTCCGCCCGCGAAGCCGACGAGGCCTCCTACCGCGAACATGTACGCGCCATGAGCTCGGACAACAAACGCTTCGTCAGCAGCGAGAAACAGGACCTCATGGACAAGATTGAGAAGATGCGCTCGGACCTCAAACTGTGGGAGAACAACCTGGGCTTCCTGGCCAACAGCAAGCAAGCCGACCTGCTGAAGCAGGAGTTTGAGAAGAAGATGCAGCACACGCGCCAGCAGCTGGCCCTGCTCGAAGCCCGTATGCGCATCCTCGACGAGGCAGCCGAAAACAAAGAAAAGTAGTCCCGCAAGTGATGAGCCGCGTTAACCTACTGGTTCTGGGACTCGTCCTTGCAATGGCCCTCACGGGCTGCAAGCCAACGCCCTCCGAGGCGGTGCCTGTGCACCGCCTCGAGAAGGTGCTTTTCGAGACCCCGGCACCCCAGCTGCAGTCACAGCTCAAGGCCCATGCCGACGAGTTCAACACCCCGTTGCTGACGCTCTACCCCGACGACCCCGCCTTCATGCAACAGCTGGAAGGCTTTGTCGCCGACCCCGTCATCCGCAGGCTCTACACGCTAGTGGACAGCACCTTCGGCGACATGCAGCAGGAGGCGCGGCAACTGGGCGGCGCCCTGGCACGGATGCGCGAGGCCTTCCCCGCCATGCGCTACGACAAGGTATACACCTACATCTCAGGGACCTTCGACTACAGCAACCGCGTGGTATGCAACAACCACGAATGCCTCATCGGCATAGACCAGTACATCCTCCCGTCCACAGAGGGCTACGGCTACTTCGGCACACAGCATTTCCTTGTGCGTCAGAGCCAACCGAAATTCCTGGTGCCCGACGTGGTCACCGCCATGGCACGTGAACACATCGCCATGGACGACGCGGCGGGAGACCCGACGCTGCTCGACTATATGGTGTACGAGGGCAAGGCCCTCTACCTTGCATCCGTCTGCCTGCCCGACATGCACGACAGCATCTTGCTGCGCTACAGCAGCGGGCAGTACGAATGGACACGGCACCACGAGGAGCATATCTGGACCTATTTCCTCCAGAACAAGCTGCTCTTCGAGAACGACCTTGTCCACATCCACAACTTCATCGACGAGGCGCCGCAGACCAACGCGTTCCGCGGCGAAGGCTCCACGCCCTCGTCGCCACGCACCACGGAATACATTGGCCTCCGCATCATCCGCGGATACATGAAGAACACCGGCGCCACGGTGCCAGAGCTCTTCGCCGAGACCAACGCGCAGAAGATCCTGAGCCAGTCGGGCTACCGGCCAAGTTGAGTAACTACCAGAAAGGACCAGGAAGCCCTGGGATTTCCTGGGATGTCCTAGGAAATCCCAGGAGAAAAAACTAACAAAAAAGCAGAAACCTTGAAAAAGAAACAGAAACATAGAATCCTCACCAGCAACATCTACGCCTTCCTGGCGCTGAAGATACTGCTGACCTTCGTGATGCTGCTGCTGACGCAGGCGGTGTTCTACTTTGCCAACGTGCGCATCTTCCATGTCGACGGCTTTGGCGAATGGATGGGCATCCTGTGGGGCAACCTCATCTTCGGCATGGCCACCATCGGGCTGGCCCTACTCCCCTACCTCGCCGCCAACCTGCTGCCCTTCTCCTTCCGCTGGAACAAGGTGTTCCGCAACCTCACCGAGTTGATTCTCTATTGGCTGCCGTCGTTGTTCCTCATCGTGGCCAACATGTGCGACGCCGCCTACTACCAGTTCACCTACAGGCGCCTGAGTGGCGACATCTTCCGCTACCTGGGTATCGGAGGACAGATGGGCGCCCTGGTGCCTCACTTCCTGGTGGACTATTGGTATGCCACCGTTTTCGGGATTCTGTTTATTCTTGCCTTCATCTTTTGCGCCCGCCGCATACGCCTCCTGCCGCGCGACCGCTACCGCAAGCACCTCGGCAACGACATCGTGGGCTTCATCCTCGGCGGCCTGGTGGTATTCTTCCTCTTACGCGGCGGTTTCGGGCAGAACATCCACTGGCACGACACCACCAAGTACTGCCAGGCCAAGAACAACGCCCTCGTGACCAACAGCGGCTACAATATCCTGCGTACCTTCTCGGGCGGTACACTCCATGAGGTGTACTACATGACAGATGCACAGGCCAAAAGCCTTTTCGACCCCGAGTTCAACAGCCCGATGACGGAGGCATGGCCCGACAGCACGACGTGGTGGGCTCCCAAGGGAGGTTTCTACGACACCCTGGTGGAAGGCGACATGTCGATGATCAAGCACAAGAATGTGGTCATCATTGTCCTCGAGAGTTTCTCGCAGGAGTATATGGGGTGCTACAACCCGGACATCAAGACCTCCTTCACGCCTTTCCTCGACTCGCTGGCAGCGCACAGCGTGGTATACAACGGGCGTTCCAACGGCAAGAAGTCCATCGAGGGCATCCCCTCCATCCTCACCTCCATCCCCACCCTCATGCCTTTCCCGCTGCAACTCAGCGACTATGCCGACGACAGCATCGACGCCCTGCCGGCCATCCTGCGC
>LXOW01071847.1_pt1 | contig 13988 bp, 12 predicted proteins | sample 1368591 | NCBI WGS metagenome assembly LXOW01 (sample SAMN04884650, study PRJNA319009) | bovine gut metagenome | isolation source: Cow rumen | host: Bos taurus | place: Italy: Legnaro (PD) | collected 2014-07-09
GCGATAGTGACGACACCCTAATCGAGAGAGAGAGAAGGTTCCTCCCTGATTCCTCTATGTTTCCGCCCTATTTCCCATCACCCGGCCCTATAGCCTCAGTATCGATAGGCAATCATTCGTATTTTTGGAATAATTCCTCAATTCAACAAAATTTAGTATTTTTGCCGAAAATTTGTGTCATGTTTAATGTACCAGTTTTAGTAATCGTATATAACCGGATGTTTGAAGCCCACAATCTGTTTCAAATCATCCGCCAGATACAGCCCGCCAAATTGTATGTGGCCGCCGACGGACCAGTGGCTCACGACCAGCAGGATTGCGCCGATTGCCTTCGCACCCGCACCGTTTTTATCCCCGAGTGGCCCTGCGAACTCCACAAACAGTTTCAGGAAGAGCACCTCGGCAAATCGCCAGCCATCCACAAAGCCATCAAGTGGTTTTTCGAAAACGAGAAGGAAGGCATCATCTTGTTTGAGGACTGTATGCCCCATCCCGATTTCTTCCCCTATTGCGCCGAACTACTGGAAAAATTCCGCGACGACGATCGGGTCTTCCATATCGGTGCCTCCAACTTCCGCAAGCAGAAAAGCGCCCTCAAGCACAAAAGCAAACTCCACAACGACTGCTCCTACTACTTCTCGGCCTACGCCACCACATGGGGCTTCGCCACCTGGGCCAACCGCTACGAGGATTTCGATATGGACATCAGCGAGCTTGAGCAAGTGAACTTCAACAAGTTGGTGAAACATTACACCCGCCGCCCGAAGGAACGCCGCTATTGGCACCGCCGCTATACCATTCTGCGCAAGACCCAACTGCCCGTGTGGGACTATCAGTACAACTTCCACATGTGGCTACATTCCTCGCTGGCCATATCACCCACTCTCAACTTGGTCACCAACGTGGGAGTTCACCCCCAAGGGTCAAAGCGCAAGTTCAGACGCCTCATCAAAAAAACCTATCCCATCATGCCGCTCAAACACCCCACCGAAATCATCCCCGACAGAAGAGACGACAAATTCATGTTCAAAAACATATACAGCAAGGCATATATGCAGATTTTTGCCAACTGGATTAACGACATGCTGGGAGCCGAACAGGACGAGTCTGAGTGGTAAAAAAACATTTATATTTTATTGTGTATCACCATACGTTTTTTTTCGTATCTTTGCCGCCTAAATTTTAAACGATAAAAAGATATGGCAAATAATGAAAAATTAGGTGCGAAAAAAACCGAAAACGCACAAGAGACAGAGAGTTTCGGCACCCGTTTCATCAACTTCTTTGTAAAGTATCAAAATGTAATTTATGGTATAATAATTGCCATTTTGGTGATTATCGCCGCCTTCATAGCTCTGAACAAATTCTATCTTGTGCCCAAAAACCACAAGGCTTCGGCAGCCATGCTGGCCCCCATCAACTATTATATGGCTGGCGACTCCGCCTCTCTGAACCTGGCCTTGGAAGGCGATGATGAGAACGACGGTTTCCTGACCATCATCTCTGACTACAAGCTGACCAGAACCGCCAATACCGCTAAATATTACGCCGGTTTGACCTACCTGAAACTGAACGACAAGGAAGAGGCTTTGAACTACCTGCTTCAGTTCAAGAAAAAAGAAGATATCCATTGGTATGCATGCCAGGCTCTGATTGGCGACCTGTATGATGAGCAAGGCGACGAAAGCAAAGCCATCTCCTACTACAAGAAAGCCGTAAAGAACGACGATCCCTATTTCACACCCATCAGCCTGTTCAAACTGGGTCAGATGTACGAAAGACAGGAAAACTGGAAGGAAGCCGCCAATGCTTACAAGCGCATCGAGACCGAGTACTACGACCAGTATCAGAGCATGGGCGTAGCCAAATTTGCCGAGAACGTTAAGAGCAAATTATAATATTATATATGACTGACAAGAAAAAGAATCTGTCTGAAATTTCATTCACCCCCCATAAGCAATTCTCACCCCAACAGGTGAGAATTGGCGTTGTAGTGAGCCAGTGGAACGACACTGTTACCGATGCTTTACTGGAGGGAGCACTGGCCGCTTTGCAAGAATACGGCATCCCCAAAGCCAATATCACCCTACGCCGCGTGCCTGGCAGTTTTGAACTGCCCTCGGCAGCCGTGATGATGCTGGAAGCCGACGAGAAAATGGACGGGGTCATCTGTCTGGGTTGCATCATCCAAGGGGAAACTCGACACTTCGAGTTCATCGCCCAAGCAGTGGCCGATGGCTGTATGAAAGCCGCTATCGATTATGCCACCCCTGTTATCTTCGGTGTGCTGACCTGCAACGATATGCAGCAGGCCCTCGACCGTGCGGGGGGAAAACACGGCAACAAAGGTACAGAAGCCGCCGTCAGTTGTTTGCAAATGATTGATTTCCAGAGGTCGCTATGCTAAGAGTAGTTTTCATGGGAACACCGGAGTTTGCCTGTGCGGGCCTGGAAGCCATTATCGCTTCCGACTTCGCCGAAGTGGCAGCCGTAGTCACTGTGCCTGACAAGCCTGCGGGACGAGGCCAGCAACTGCGCTACTCTGAGGTCAAGAGAACCGCTATGGACCACCATCTGCCCGTTCTCCAGCCCGAAAAACTCAAGGACGAGCAATTTATCGAACGACTCAAGCAATACAACGCCGACGTGTTTGTGGTGGTCGCTTTCCGCATCCTGCCCGAGGTGATCTATTCCCTCCCTCCCAAAGGCTCGTTCAACCTCCATGCTTCCCTGCTGCCCGACTACCGTGGAGCCGCCCCCATACAAAGAGCCGTAATGAACGGTGAGACTAAAACTGGTGTCACCACCTTCTTCCTCAATCCTCAGGTGGACTGCGGCGATATCATCGACCAGGCAGAAGTGGCCATCGGCCCCAATGAAACCACTGGCGAGCTTTACGACCATCTGATGCAGGTGGGCTCACAACTTATTATCAAAACCCTCAAGGCCATCGACGAGGGCACGGTAACCTGCCGCAATCAACAACTTGAAGCTGGAAGGACTATCAAGCCCGCCCCGAAAATCCTGAAAGATGATATGCTGATCCGTTGGGACCGCCCCGCACAGGAAATCTTCAACCAGATACGCGGACTCTCCCCTTACCCGGGAGCCTTTACCCGAGTGAAAAATCTCGAAGGCAAAGAATTTATCATCAAATGTTACGAGGCCGAAGTCAGCGATAAACACAGTTCAGCCCCTGCCGGCAGTTGGAAGACTTCTCCCGAAGGCTTTGTGGTCCACACCCAAGATTTTCAGCTTCTGCTGAAGAATATTCAGTTTGAGGGCAAAAAACGACTTCCCGCCAGTCAGTTTCTGAACGGCTGGAGAGCCGAGAATTACCAAGAATGCTTCTACTAGAAATATACTATGATATCTGAAGAACAGACCAAAACCAGAAACTCGCTTTCAAAACTCTACCGGTTTGAGGACCGTGAGACCCGCCGCATCGTGAGCGAGTATCTGAAGACCTTTCTGTCGGAAGACCGTATTGCACGGCTGGAGGAGGTGCTGAACCAGCGCACCCGCCACTTTACGGTGGTGATGGAGGATCTGTTCCAAACCCAGAATATCAGTGCCGTGATGCGCACCTGTGAGTGCTACGGAGTGCAGGATGTGTATGTGGTGGAAGGAAAATACGAGTTCCAGATTCACAACGCCATCTCGATGGGCTCCAACAAATGGCTGACCCTCCACAATTATAAGGCCAAAGAACACAACATGAGTCAATGCATCAGCGACCTGAAGCAGAAAGGCTATAAGGTGGTGGCCACCCTTCCCTCCGAAAAGAGCTGTTTCCTGGACGACCTGGACATCAACAGCCCCCTCGCATTCCTCTTCGGCACCGAGCTCACCGGCCTGAGCCAGGAAGCCATCGATGGTGCAGATATTCACGTGAAAATTCCGATGTACGGCTTCACCGAGAGCTTCAACATCTCCAATTCTGTCGCTATCACGCTTTCACAACTTGTCGAAAAATTGAAGAAATCTTCCATAAATTGGTCATTATCTGAGCTTAAAAAGGAGGAATTAATGCTCGAATGGCTCCAAAAATCCATCAAAACCCCCGATTTAATTATCAAACATTTTTTGTTGAAAAATAATTTGTCGGAATAAAAATTTTTTGTATTTTTGCAGCCCAAATTTTTGGAAGAGGATTAATTAGAATAAATAATAAAAATACATAGCAATGAAAAGAACATTCCAACCGTCAAACACAAGACGCAAACACAAACATGGTTTCAGAGAAAGAATGTCCACAGCTAACGGCCGCAGAGTATTGGCAGCCCGTCGCGCTAAAGGAAGAAAGAAATTAACCGTTTCCGACGAAGAGTTAGGAAGAAAGAAATAATTTCAAATTTCTCGTCCGCAATACAAAAAAGAAGGCCGTCGTGTCTTCTTTTTTTGTAATTTCGCAGCCAATTATAATAATGATGAAGAAATCCTTATCCACCCTGCTATTTCTGCTTGTCGCCTTAGTCTGTGCGGCTCAAACCAACTATTTCCTCGATGGCATTATTGCCGTTGTGGGTAAGGAAGTTGTGCTGAAATCCGACCTCGAAAAAATATATGCCGAGTACAGCAACCAATACTCTCTGGACGACGATGAACACGACCTCAAATGCCAGCTCATGCAGCAACTGATATTCCAAAAACTGCTCATCCATCAAGCCGATTTGGATAGTATAACAATCACCAACGACGAACTCGACGCCACCATCAATTACCGCATGGCTATGATGATTCAGCAGGTGGGCGGCAACGAGAAAATCATCGAGGATTATTACCATAAGAGCATCGCTGACATCAAAAAAGACATCCGGGAGGACATCTACAACCAGATGCTGGTGGATCAGGTTCAGCAAAACATTACCACCAATATTATCATTACTCCTTCGGAAGTCAAGGATTTCATCAAGCGCATCCCCAGCGACAGCCTACCCACAATACAGACCACATACGAATTTGGCCATATTGTGAAGATTCCGCCCGTAAGTGAAGACGAAATCAATGCCATCAAGGAACAACTGGAAGGCTACCGCGAAAGAGTGCTGCGTGGCGAGCGTTTCGCCATGCTGGCCCGTCTGTATTCCGATGACCCGGGGACAGCCTCCAAAGGCGGCGACCTCGGTTTTGTGGACCGCGGCACCCTGTATCCCGAATTTGAAGCCGCCGCCTTTGCCCTGCATACCGGCGAAATCTCCCCCGTCATCAAAACCCAAGCGGGCTATCATATCATCCAGATGATTGAACGCAGGGGCGAAAGCATCCATGTGGCCCATATCCTCATACAGCCCAAACCATCCGCCGAAGAACAGGTTAAAGCTATCGAATATCTCGACAGTGTACGTCAAGTGATTCTCGACAGTAAGATGGATTTCAGCGATGCAGCCGAAAAATTCTCAGACGCCCCCGACAAAATGGCCGGAGGCTGGGTGGTTAACCCTTACACCAACTCATACAAATTTGAACAGGATGCCATCGACGCATCCACCTTCCTTACGGTAGACAAACTGATTCCAGGCGAATACTCGTCTCCCGTTCCCTATGTGAACGAGGACGGTATCATGACCTACCGCCTAATCTACCTCAAATCAAAAATAGCAGCCCACCAACCCAATATGTTCGAGGACTACGACTACATCAAAAATGCAGCATTGGAAGAGAAAAAATACAATACTTTACAAAAGTGGATCGTTAATAAAGTGAAAGTCACCAGCATTAAGCTGAACGAAGAATATAAAGACTGTCCCTTTGTGGAAGATTGGCAAATACCTTAATCACTAAAAACTATGGATTTAGAATTCAAGAATGACGTGGAGGCAATAGACGCTTTCGTTGAAAAGTATGCCGAACTAAGAAAAGAAATAGCAAAAGTTATTGTTGGTCAAGACGACATCGTCAAAAATGTGCTGATGGCCATGTTCAGCCGCAGCCACGCACTGCTCATCGGTGCACCTGGGTTGGCCAAAACCTTGATGATCACCACTATCGCTAAAACCATCAATCTCACATACAACCGTATCCAGTTCACCCCCGACCTGATGCCTTCCGACATTATGGGTACCGAAATTCTGGACGAGAACCGCAAATTCAAATTTGTCAAAGGCCCTATTTTCGCCAATATCGTCCTCGCTGACGAGATCAACCGTACACCTCCCAAAACCCAGTCCGCTTTGCTGGAAGCCATGCAGGAGCGTTCGGTTAGTATGAACGGTGTCACCTACCAATTGCCCGACCCATTCTTTGTGCTGGCCACCCAAAACCCCATCGAACAGGAAGGTACTTACCCACTGCCAGAAGCCCAGCAAGACCGTTTCATGTTCAACATTTACCTGGACTATCCCAATTTCGAGCAAGAAGTAAACATCGTGAAAACTACCATTCACGGTGATATGGTAGAACCCCGACAGATTCTGAGTATCGATGAGATTATCTTCTATCAGAAGCTCTTGCAGAAAATTCCGATTCCCGAAAATGTGTATGAATATGCTGTCAAGTTGGCTACTATGACCCGTCCGGGTACCGAGATGGCCCATCCTTGGGCCACCGACTACCTTTCATGGGGAGCTGGTCCGCGTGCCTCTCAATATCTAGTGATTGGTGCCCGTACCCACGCTGTGCTCAACGGTAAATACTCTCCTGATATTGAAGATATCAAAGCTGTGGCCCACAATATTCTGCGCCACAGAATCATCAGAAACTACAAGGCCGAAGCTGATGGTGTTACCGTTAACGATATCATCGACAAACTGTTGAACCAATAACATCCACGATGGAATTATATGCCACCAAAACCAGATGGAAATGGTTGCTGTTCTTATTTGCAGCCCTCATCTTTTTGGTCATCATTTTTTATTCCAATCGCTTAATCAAAAACATGGCGCAGGAAGAAAGACGCCGAATGGCCTTGTGGGCTGACGCAATTTCTTACCGCGCTGAGCTGGTCAACCATACTGAAAGCTTCTTCGACCAAATCCGGATTGAAGAGGGAAAACGTGCTGCCATTCTGGGTAAGGCCTGGCAAAAAGTCAACGAAGCCTCCCTCAACGAGGATGTAACCTTTTATGTGGACATCATGTCCTACAACTCTACCATTCCCTGTATTCTGACCGATGATAAGGGCAATGTCAACATCGCCGTCAATGTGCCACCCGAAGTTAACAGCATTCAGAATATTTCCGAATTGCCAAATAAAGATGAGTACGACAGTGTAATTCTTCAATATTATCGGAATCATTACAATGTCATGTACTACAAAGAGTCGCAGATATACACCAATCTGCGTGAGGTGATCGACAATCTAGTGGAGCAATTCTTCCAAGAGGTGGTCATCAATACCGCTTCCGTGCCCGTCATCGTGACAGACGCCAGCGAACAGACCGTTATAGCCTCTGGCGGATTCACTGCTGACTTCCTCCGCAATCCGGAACTAGTGGGAAAGGAAATCAGTAAGATGAAAGGGCAAAATGACCCCATTAAGGTTAACCTTCCCGAACAAGGCACCTGCTATGTCTTCTTTGAAGAATCATCGGTATTAAGACAATTGCGTTTCTTCCCCTTCTTCCAGTTTTTCATCGTCTTTATCTTTGCTGGTGTAGCCTATCTGCTGTTTAGCTATGCCCGCAAATCAGAACAAAATCAGGTATGGGTAGGCATGTCGAAGGAAACAGCCCACCAATTGGGGACCCCCATTTCCTCTCTAATGGCATGGAACGAATTGCTTAAAGAACAGGATGTTGACCAAAGCATTATAGCGGAAATCGACAAAGATGTTCACCGTCTGGAAACCATCGCCCAGCGTTTTTCCAAAATAGGTTCGGTTCCCGAACTGAAAGATGAGGATTTGGTAACCGTAATCGCAGACTTTGTCGCCTACTTACAGACCCGTATATCCTCTCGAGTCATCATCAAATTCAACAAACCCGAAGAAGGAGCCATCATTCTGCCTCTTAACCGCTACCTGTTTGAGTGGGTGATAGAGAACCTGTGCAAAAATGCAGTGGATGCTATGGATGGTAAAGGTGTTATCGTTATTGATATCATACAGGATATTCACCACGTGCATATCGACATTGCTGACACCGGCAAAGGTATTCCCTCAAGAAAATTCAAGACTATTTTCAAACCCGGATTCACCTCCAAGAGTCGTGGCTGGGGTTTGGGACTCACCTTAGCCAAGCGCATTGTGGAAGAGTATCATAAAGGCAAACTATTCGTGAAATCCTCAGTCATAGACCGAGGCACTACCATGAGAATCACACTGAAGAATAATCCTACTTCTTCACGAATTTCTTAACCCCAACCTCTCCGTTGTTCTTGAAAATCTTCAGAATATATACTCCAGAAGCCAATTGCTCCATAGGCAGGGTACATTCTGTGCCCGAAGATGATTGTTCAGTATGTATATACTGTCCCAGTGAATTGAACAGTTCAACCCGTTGAATATCTTCTCCCGTAACGGTCACCTGATATACTGCGGGGTTAGGAAAAACAGCAAATTGCTCAGCTTGAACAGCATCCACCTCATCCGTGAGGAAATGCACATAGAAAGTTAAATAATCACCCGATTCCTGAATATTTGTAATCTCGAAACTTAGTTCTGGGGTGCCGTCAGTGAGGTAAGGATGCGGGTCGGTAGTTGGACCAAAAGAAGTCCTTCCGGAAGCCAAACCGAAATAAGCCTGGTGAGGATCTCCATTCACCGTATCACAACTGCTCCCTGGTCGGAAAATCCAGTATTGATGCGCTTGTGTGTAAAAATCAAAGAAAGCATTGGCAAACATTCCTTCGTAACTGATAGGTACTGTATCGTTCCATCGACCAATCAGCAAACCCGTTGCGGGAATACCGGCATCAAAAACATCCGCTGTATTCCGATACTCGAAAGTAAACCACTGGGTGCTGTCGATGGCCGATTTAATATAATAGCAGTTTTGAAATGCACTTGAAGCGTTGCTCAACAAGGTATAAGTGCCGTCCTCTGTAATCTGTACAGGTTCGTCAGCCACATGCAGATATTTGGATTTTAAGATGGTGCTTATCTGTTGATAATTGTTGGTAGAGCACATTAAATCCCATGCACCGGCGGGCGAAACATTTCTGTAATTGATATAATGATACAAATCAGGCAGCCCCATAGAATGCCCCATCTCATGGCAAAAAGTGCGTGTGGTAAAATACTGGGGTGACCCTTCAAACTCAAAATTAAAAGCGTATGGTTGCTTCCCGTTTACCAATACGGGATAATCAATAGAATCTTGCGGGAAGAACTCCATATGGGGCCACAACAAAGATGCCCAATCTCCCACTCCACCTTTGACAATAAAACTGATATTGTCGATTTTCCCATCCCCATTGCCATCCAACATGGTATATGTGTCCACCAGGTGCATAGAATCTACTGCGTGAAGGACCTCTGCTAACAGTTCCGCCTCTCGCATAGAGATACCCACAAAAGGCAATTCTCCCTGATATCCTATAGGATTCGTAGGGCTATACGGCTGGTAATACCCTCTCGGATTTTTTGTTCGGTACGACACAATCTGTCCACCATTTATTTGGTTGGCATAGACTGTGTGAAAATGAATCTTGTCGTAAGTTGATTCCTTGTAAAAGTTATACACACTGTAATAATTGGGCTCTTCCTTATTGAACATATCATCTATATCCTGGAACGGATGGGTTATTTCCTCATCGTCAGCAAAGCGTACAAAAATAGCCAGATTATACAAAGCAGAGCGATTGGTGTCTGTCACCCAAAAATCATATTGTGTAAGTTTATTGGTCACGAATTCCATCGTTCCTTCTGTGGTTGTGGAATTGATATCAATCGGCTCATTGCTTTGGAACATCACCGTGTAATAACTACCTACTGGCAAATCAACAGTGGCACTGAAACTATAATGAAGCGTATCACCTGCTGGAATCACAAGATGCTGCACATCAAGCCATTTCACAAAACTGAAATCCGTATTGGTATAAGCTGCCTGCGCCACATACAAATCGGCTATAGTGTCTCCAATGTTAACCAACTCATTTTGTCCATGAATTGCATCATTTCGTTGCACAGAATTCGTATCCAAACTTGCATTATATAGCATCTCAACAAAAGAATAATGACTAGAGCTGTCAGCAGGATGAAAATTGAAGATAGCCTCTTCGGAATGTGAGAAATTGTAATACGAAACCGGTGTCAAGCTATTCACGGCAAAATAACTGTCATAAGCTCCACCCCATCCCCAATTCACATGGAACATATCGTTCTCATCATAACCATCGAAGATAAAAGCATGTCCACCACCGTATGTTCCCGCGTCAGGGTCGCTCAACGACTGACCGCAATACAGAACAGGTCGTTGATTATCAAGCTCATACTTCAACATATTAATCCATGCCTCGTCCGAGAAATTTATACGTTTCTCAATCGTAGCCTCTGAGGAATAGTTGAAATGGCGAACAGCCGCATAATATTGATTATTGACATTACTGCCACTACTTCCATGACAATCAGAATTATACTGCATATTCATCGCCACCCCGCAATGATATGCTAAGGTGGCCACAGCCAAGCGCTCCTCAATTGCATTGGTGTCAGTCAACACATCTGGCATATTGTCCCAATCATAAATGGTGGAGGCAAAATCAACGCATAAAGTATCGTAGCGCCAACAGGAATATATTCCTTCATGGCTATAGCAATTTGAGCCTCTTCCCTGTTGTGGCCACTGCCAGTATCGCATCACCTGCGCCAAGGCTAAGGCCACACAACCGACAGAAGTGTGTCCACCCATAGAAGTCAGTGAAGTATCAATAGGACACAAAGCATTATAGGAGACTCCTCCTGTAGAGGTCTGTCTCCATGTGGAAGTGATCAAAGGAGACACATTGCGATTATTTCTTACTTGATGATAAGCAAGGACATCACCCCCTCTATATATCTCATCAAGTTGGTTATCAAAATACTGCAACATGTAAACCATTGCTTCTGGCATGTTATCCAGATTCAGCACATCACTCGAAGAATAAGCCAATATCGGAATAGTCCTATCATCATCACTGACAATGATAAAACCACCGCCCTGAATATTAAAGGCATATAAATGGTTGTATGACCAATTCACACGGGTCAACTGCTCAGAGGTGACACTACGATTTCGAAAGTTCTGCTGTCCATTCATAAAAGACACAGCCATTTGCCGAGCAGCCTGCTCGCTGACAGGTGCGGCGGAAAGATTGCACATTAATCCTACTAATATGCTAAAAAATAAAAAAATGTAGATTTTCTTCATATTGATAGTTTTCCTCTATTTGTTATATCAAACACTTGTATTTTTTTATTTGCAAATTTACATAAATTTCTCATCCTCTTTTTCTGACAATTCCGTCAGCATAGTACTCATACCTATTCCCTAAACCGAAGCAGTCTCTTACGTTCTCTTGATTCAACACCTCGGAGGTAGAACCAAAGTGCTGGACCTCACCTTCTTTCATCAGCAGAACTTCCAGGGCATACTGCAAAGCGTAGGGGAAATCATGTAAAACAATGATGATGGTAACTTGCTGTTGCTGATTCAATTCAGCTAAAATATCCATGATTTCAAACTGATGTACCACATCCAAATTAGCTAGTGGTTCATCAAGCATGATGATGGGGGTTTGCTGAGCAATGGCACGGGCAATCATGGCACGGCGAAGCTCTCCCCCGCTCAACTGTCCCAGCATTCTATCCTTCAAATGTTTAAGATTTGTCATCTCCAACACTTTCTCCACCAGCTTTTCATCTTCAGGAGTAGAAAACTCCCAACGGTTTTGATAAGGATTTCTACCCATCATCACTACCTCAAACNNTCACGCTGAGGCACAAAAGCGATTTTCCGGGCCAGCTCCAAAGGCTTGTATTGGCTCAACGAAAGTCCATCAATGCGAATATCGCCCTCCTCCAACAGCTGAAGTCCCGCAATCGACCGCAACAGAGTGCTCTTGCCTGAGCCATTAGGTCCCATTACCGCACAGAAAGCGGATTTTTGAAAGGTGACAGTAAAATTCCGGAGAACTCGTTTTCCCTCATAGCCAGAAGATATATTGCTAATTTCTATCATCTTACACATTCTTTTGACGCAACAACAAAAAGAGGAAATAAGGCGCACCAGCCAAGGCCGTGATACTGCCCACCGGCAACTCCGCAGGTATAGCTAACGTACGGGCCAATGTGTCAGCAATTAGCAGGAAGAAAGCACCCAAGATCAGCGAATACGTGAACATTGAGCGCATATTATTGCCAAACAGCATTCGCGACACATGAGGTATAATCAGTCCGATAAAACCAATAACCCCACAACAGGAAACAGCTGTGGCTATCAGCAAAGACGAGAAAATCAATGTGACGTATGCCACCTTTTTGGTGTTGACACCTAAATTTTTTGCCACATCCTCTCCCATCTGCATAATATTCAAATCTTTGGAATAGAAAAAGAAAGGAATAACGCAAATGATGGTCATCACGGTCATCATCAGTACCTCCGACCAAGAAATCGATGCCAGCGAGCCCATCGTCCAGAAGTATATTTTGTGCATCTCACGTTGATGCATCACCACCAATAGGGTGATAACAGCTGATATCAGGAAATTGATAGCGATACCAACCAATAGCAGGGTTTCGATACTGCGCCGCCGACTCATCTTACTAATACCCAGGATGACAAAGAGCGTAAGCAAACCCGTGATCAGTGCGGGGATGGTCACACCGAAATAAAAGACATCCCAGCCCAAAATAAAACTAATAGCACCACCCAGCGAGCTTCCCGACGAGATACCCAGCACGTATGGGTCGCAAATCGGATTGCGGAAAATGGATTGGAACACGCAACCACAGGCCGCTAACGCCGCCCCGACAATCACACTCATAACGATACGAGGCAACCTCAACTGAAACAATGTAATACCGTATGAAGCTGGTACACCCGATATGTCCACATGACCGAACTGGGCCTTTGCCAACTGCCAAATCGTGTCCATAGGGNNGCCACAACCATACTGAACAGCAAGACTATCAAAAGCAGCAAAGGCAATATTTTCGAAGTCCTTTTCATCTGTTCAATGTTTAGAAATCAATGGCCAATTTAACATTAATCAATCTTGATGTCAAATAATTAGGAACTCTTGAATAGGTATTGTCCGTATTCTTGATCCAATCGTATGACGACACATTGGCCGTATTCAGCAAATTGAAGATTTCCAGATAGATACCAAAATTATTGATAGAGCGAATGAATTTGCTTTTGTTTCTCATTCTGTCGCGACTCTGTTCCAAGAACATATAGGAAAAGCCCAAATCCACACGTCTGTACCATGGACCATTGATACAATTCTTATTCGTGTGAATTACGCCAGGCATCCAGTAAGGAAGACCGCTGCCAAAGACAAAATTCAGATGCACGCGGAACTGTGGCAAAGTCGGAAAATGGTCTTGGAAGAAAATATTGATATTAAACACCTGATCTGTCGGTCGGCGCACAAACTCCGTACTGGACAGCTTGTTACCTTCAGCATCTCTGACTAATTTCTCTTTAGTTTTCATCAAAGAAAGGGAAATCCAAGATTCCAAACCCTTGATGAATTCACCGCTCAGTTTCAAATCCACACCCGTGGCATAACCAATGGCATCGTTAATACCGCTATAGGTGATTTGCATATTATTTGTGGTGTAAGTAATCAGATTGTTGAGCCATTTGAAATAGAATTCGCCCGTAAATTTAAAAGGCCTACGCCACATCAGGAAGTTGTATTCCGAAGCAAAAATGAACTGATACGACTCCTGTGACTTGGTCTCGGGGTGACGAACTCCTCGAGGGTCACGCATCTCACGGTAGAAAGGCGGTTGGAAATACACGCCCGTTTTGATACGGAACTCCCAATCATGTTTCCAGTCTGGCTTGATAACCAAGGAAAGTCTTGGAGAAGCGGTAAACTCATTGTTGAAAGTCCAATAA
>LXOW01234979.1_pt1 | contig 13984 bp, 17 predicted proteins | sample 1368591 | NCBI WGS metagenome assembly LXOW01 (sample SAMN04884650, study PRJNA319009) | bovine gut metagenome | isolation source: Cow rumen | host: Bos taurus | place: Italy: Legnaro (PD) | collected 2014-07-09
AAGTAAAGCTGGTGGGTTTTGGGGTTTTCGAGCCTAAAAAACGGGCCCCGAGACTTGCCAGAGACCTCAACAAGCAAAATACCTCTATCCGCGTACCCGCCAAAAGGGTCGTGGCATTCCAGGTCGGAAGTGACCTGGACAAAAAGCTCAATGCTCAAGAATAAATCGAAGGAGTAATGAAATGAATACCGAGAAAATGACGATCCACAAGGCTCTGTGTGAGCTGAAGACCCTGGATGTCCGCATCAAAGACGCGATCACCGGCGCAACCTTCTGCCTTGCCAACAAGCACGGCAATCAGAAGATCGGCGGCAAGCCGGTTCCCGAGGTCGCCGCGGCCATCACCGCCAAATTCCAGTCTGTCAACGATCTGATCAACCGCCGCAACGCTATCAAGCGGGCCGTGGTTCTCTCCAATGCCGTGACCAAGGTCAACGTCGGCGGTGTGGAATACACCGTGGCCGAGGCCATCGAGATGAAGAACAACGGCATCATGCTGCTGACCGATCTTCTGAACAAGATGGCTTCCGACCTTCGGAACGCGAGCTTCGAGTGCGAGCGCAACAACGGCGATCGGCTGGAGTCCCGGGCCGACGAGTACCTCAAGGCCATGTTCCAGGGCTTCGACGCCAAGAACATCTCCGGCGAGATGAAGTCCGCCCGCGACGCCTTCATCGCTGCCCAGACCATGGAGCTGGTTGATCCCATCGATGTCAGCGCCAAGATCGAGGCGCTGGACAAGCAGCGCAACGACTTCATGGTGGAAGTTGACTCCGCCCTGTCGGTTTCCAACGCCATCACGGAGATCGAAATCTCCTACTGATCCGCCATCAACCTCGCTGTCATCCGAAAACCCCGAATCATATACCTCTTCTGTTCCGCGTCACACAGGTGAGTAAAATAAGTAAAGAGTGACGCTCCGCTTCATAAAAGACTGAGTGCTAATCAGTTTCTAATGAAATCCAAATTAGCTCAGAGGATAGAGCAACAGCCCGTTAAGCTGTGGGTCGCCGGTTCGATTCCGACATTCGGATTTGATTTGCTGCACATGGGTTTTGCAGCCTCAAATGGTTTCTGTAAAGCTCAAGGTTCAAGTTTCAAGGCTAAAGTCTCAAGCCTCAAAGCTTTTTTATGAAGTAAAGACTACCGCTTAAAGCGTAACACATAAAGTTTTATAAAACCCGAGGGTTCCGGTTTTCGGGTGTATATGTGACCGTGGGGAAAACCGCTCGGCTGGATGGCAGCGAGTTGATTATACATAGGGGCGGCGCTTCGGCGCCGCCCTCTTTCATGAAAGGCTGGTGATAATGCTTGAATCGCACTGAGGAATTGACCGGGATTGCGCAGTCTATGATCGACTATGTCAGAGACACCGGCAGGAACATCATGTATAACGCCGAAGGCGAAGAGCAAATCTTCAAATTCCTTCCGATCTGGGGAGAAAACTGCATCACAGTCGGCGCCCGGTTCTATGGATATTCCGACGGCGGAAGCATATTCGTCTTGGTCAAAATAGCAGATGGGAGAATCCTTCTTGCTGATGTACCTTTGGCCTACGCAGTCGATCACCCGGATACTGCCGAGGCCACATCCCCTGCAGAAGATGGACCGATCAGCGACGAAGCAATCAGCCAAATCCAGAGCAGTTTCCGGGCAATGTTTGCCTGATATCCGGTCCCTTAGCACAGTTGGTAGAGCAGCCGGCTCATAACCGGTCGGTCGCAGGTTCGATCCCTGCAGGGACCACCATAAAAAAAAGGAAAGGAGCCGTGAATGAACGCCAAACAGTTTTCAGTCGGCGCCCGTGTGGAAGTCGTAGCTGACAGTGTAAGTGAGTATGACATCAAAAAGGGCTCCGTAGGCACCATCATCGATATCGATACCTCTGACCTTCTGCGTTCCGAAACAGACAAGGAAATCTATCCGATCCGCGTTCAGTTTGAATTTGAGTTCCTCGCGGATGGCAACCCGACGGATATCGGTTGGTTCCATCCGGACGAAATCGTTGTTCTCGAAAACGAAAGCGACGAAGACTTCGGGAGCCTTGATTTCGGCACAATTCTTGCCAACCTGTAACCAGTGATTTCAGGAGAAAGGAAACAATGATATGGCTGTGAAAATTTATGTTCCCGCAAATAAAGCGTGGGAATTTTTCCTGAAAAACAAGCCAATGCTTGAAAAAGAGCAAGCAATTATAGCGGAAAATGATGAGACGGAATATGCGGTCTGCATGACCCTTGAATCAGGCCTGCCGCAGTTCAACGTCTATAAGGGCGAACGTGAAATCGAATACGAGGCCGCGGTTGACGCCGAGGACTGCCGCGATACTGCCCAGAGACTTTTCATCAAGCATCTGTTTCCCGTCACCGTCGTAGACGAAAAGGCGATCCCACACGGCGAGCAGCTCCATATCTCCGAGATCGACGACGATGCGTGGGAATATCCGAGACCCAAGGGCACCCGCGATCCCTTTGAAAATCTTGACATTGATCTCGACCCCCTGGAGTTTGGGACTGACCCCTCCGGCAACTTCGCGCTCGATCCTTTGGAGGATGACGACGAAGACGAAGACTTCAATGATTACTGGGCGGGACTCCACGAGGAAATCTCCATCCCGTGGGATGAAGTCCCCGATCAGAAGCTTGCCGACGACATCATGTATATCCGGTATGACGAGATCCAGCAGAAGACCGAGGATCTGCTGGAAACTATTCTGGAAACCAGCGGCGATCCGGTAAACCAAGCTATGCTGGAGGACGTGATCGAGCATCTGCTGCAGTATCTTTCGGCGGTTCATCACGAGTGCATCTGGTATCCCACCACCGTCGATGGGAAAGACGGCGTGGAGCTCTTTGAGACCTATCCATACAGCGATATGACCGAGGGCTTTACGGACTGTGGGCTTAAGTAAGCGGCTACGGGAAGTTGGCCGAGCGGTCGATGGCGGCGGTCCTGAAAACCGTTGACGGGTTTCCGTCCGGGGGTTCAAATCCCTCACTTCCCGCCAATACATACAAGGAGGAAGCGAAATGGCAAAGAAACTGGCGCTCCCCGGCGGAGCGAAGCGCTATACCAATGCGGTTTCCGGTGTTCCTGAGCAATATGCCATTGGCTGCAAGGGAACTGAGCTTGGCCGCAACGCGACCATCACCGAGGCCATGTTTCAGAAAGAGTTGAAGCGCATGGCGGAGGAAAAGGAAAAGCTCCGTAAGGAGAAGAAAGCCAAGGCAAAGGAATAGAGCCCGCTTATCGTTGATCGAGCCCCGGTTCTTCGGAACCGGGGTTTTGTTGAGCGATAAACGCTCAAATATTATAACAAAAGGAGTACATACACATGAAGACTACCATCAACGGCAACGCCCTCGTCATCACCAGCTCTCTGAAGGTTGAGGACATCAAGAAGATCCGCAAGACCCGCCCCGAGGCCCTGACCCTGTACGAGGAGCACGACGGCGTCAAGGAGCCCATCTTCTACGTCGAGCTGGGCGCCAAGGCTTCCATCTGCGACATGGGCATCGTCTTCGACGGCTGCACCCACGACGAGCAGAAGCTGGCTACCGCCACCGTCCTGCTGAAGGGCGATCTGGGCAACGTCAAGGAGACCGTCGCCGACCTCTTCGGCGTCCCCATGGCCCGCCTGCAGAAGCTGGAGGCCGCTCTGCCCTCCGTCCTGGAGAGCGTCGCTGCCGAGCGCAACGCCATCATGGCTGCCATTGAGGTGCAGTAATCACCTCCTGACGCGGCGGGGCGTGGTCCCCGCCGCGTAGTATCCTCAACGATCCGACAATCCAAAATCTAATACATAAAAGGAGAATAACTATGATCAAGCTCACTGCTTCCAGCACCACCAAGCGCACAGAGACCCCCGTCATCAAGAACGAGGAAACCACCACCCCCAACGACTTCATCAACGAGCAGGGCTTCGGCGACCTGCGGGGCACCTGGCTCCTGAACGGCTCCGTCCTGCGCGACGACCAGCGCAACAAAACCTTCGCCGAGCTGGGCTACGGCGCTGCCTACGGCAAGACCCAGGTCATGCTGACCAATGTCGTCAAGGCTGACAACGCCTGATTTCCGCCTCTGCCAAGGCCGGCACGCCATCGTGTGTGCCGGCCTTACTTAATTGCCGGAACATAGGAACTTGCCTGCGGTTTCCGCAGGTCTTGCGGGTTCGAGTCCCGCTTCCGGCCCCACACAATTTTTATGGAGGTGAAACGCTTGTTTGATAAAGTAATTACCGCGACCCAATTCTCCACCGAAGACGCTGCTTCGTTCTTCCAGAACATCAGCTCCGAGAGCTTCCGAAACGACGTTTCCTTTGTTTCCGTAATGCGGGCTCTCCTATATTCCAGAATGCCGAAGGAAGAAAGCGTTTCGGTTTCCTTCCATCGCTACACCCTCAGCGCGAAGATCATCGCCGACTACGGTGAGGAGTCCGCGCTTTCCAACATCGCTGAGAACTTCAACCTGGACAGCAGTGGCCGCATTCGGATCGTGTCCCTGCAGGGAACTGAGGATGACAACAAGGCGGTTTTTGCGGCTCTGCAGAACGGCTTTGAGAAAAAGACCGGTTACACCCATGTGCTCAAGTTCACGGAGTGGTTCAAGATGGCGTTCCGGACGCAGCTCTACATCAACGATGAAAAGAAATCTGCCATCGTCTTTGTGGACCGTCTGTCCATCAAGAAGCTCCACGTCCTGCTGATCGGTATTCCCGTAATGCTGCCGTGGTATTTCAGCCGGGAGATCGGTTTCACCGAGGATGAGAACAAACTGCTGGAGTCCTTCGGCAATGCCGACGCATCTTACTTCGAGCAGGCTATCGCAAAGCTCGCCAAGCAATTTGACTTCCGCACTGCAAAAATTCGTCGTTTGCTTCATGGCTTCGAGACCAAATATGAACGGGAGAGAGCTCGGATTTTGCGGTCTGAGATTGACAGCATCGACGCTCAGATTTCGGATCTGAATCGCCGTATCGGAGAGTACCTGCGGCAGAAGGACGATAAGAACATTTCGTTGATTGGTCTCAACAGCCGCATCGAAGCCGGAATTTCCGACGAGGACTCTGAGATCATGCGCTATTTCGTAGAGAACGAAGATGTTCTGGTGGAGTCGGTTTCCGACAGTGAGCTGGTCTTCTCCACCCGGCAGTTCCTGGAGTTCTATGACGAAGACTACGTCGAACTCACCCTGGACAATACCCACGCCCAGTGCTACAGCCGCACCAACTACAACCGGGAAGACACGAAGCGCCTGCTGAAGGCCATCTTCCTGGATCATACCCTGAAGGTGCTGGCCTGCGCTTCCTATTCCCTGCGGCTTCGCGGCTCGGTCTGCGGCAACAGCTATCGTGACTACCGCGACCCGATGTTCGCCAACTGCATCCCGAATCCTCACATCCAGTATCATGCCTGCCTTGGCGGTTATGAGCAGAGCATGAACCGCTTCCTCCAGAACCGCAACTACATCGGCGCCATCGACCAGTGCATCGCCTCCTGCAAGTCTCTGAACTGGCGTGACGGCGTGGTAATCGAGGAGTTTTTCCGGGATCTGCTCAAAGATGACAACGGCGTGAAGCACTGCATCATGCTTCCGGACGGCCGCTTTGTCGGCGCCGCCGCCGCCATCGAGTGGCTGAAGCAACAGGAGGAGCACAAAGATGAGCAGGAAACGCAAGGAGCGTAAAGAAAAAAGAAAGGAAAGGAAATTCATGGGAAAACTGATCAGCCTGACTCCGGAGGTCAAGGAACATCTCCGCTCCGAGTTTGAAAAATACCTGGGCAGCGCCAAGTGCCAGGACGGCAAGGTCCAGTTCATCCGGCAGCTTGACTCCGTCAAGGATCGGAAAGCGACCGTCTATCTGACGCCCCAGGCTTTCGCCAAGATGTGGGCGCTGATCTCCAACTTCAACAAGGAAGTAGCCTGGCACGGTCTTGCCCGCCGGATGGAGGACGAGACGAAGGACGAGTATCTGATCTATGATATCCTGGTTTATCCCCAGGAGGTCACCGGCACCACGGTCAACACGGATCAGATGGAGTATCAGAACTGGCTTCTGGGTCTGCCCAACGAGGTGTTCAACAACGTCCGCTTCCAGGGCCATTCCCATGTGGATATGGCCGTAAATCCCTCCGGCACCGACCTTGATCACCAGCGCCGGCTGCTTGACCAGCTCGGGCCCGAGGACTTCTACATCTTCCAGATCTGGAACAAGCGCTCCACCTGTCACACCAAGATCTACGATATGAAGAAGAACATCTTCTTCGATAATGCAGACTGCACCGTCCGTATGTTCGGCGACGGCGTGAACTTCGAGGAGTTCCTCAACGCCGCCAAGGGGATGGTGAAGGATCGTTCCTACTCCACCCCGTCCTATGCCAACGGCTATCACGGTGGGAGCGGTGTCTATTCCTCCGACACCTTCGGCGGCAAAGGCGGCAACACCACGGTTTACGGGACGCCCGCCGTTACTCCGCTTCCCTCTGCCGGTCCGGTGGTGGTCTCCAAGGAAACTGCCAAGGCGCCCGAGAAAAAGCCGAATGAGGCCCCGGCAAAGCCCAGAGTTCCCATCGCCGGGAATTATATCCTCGACGACGAGGATGATGACGTCGATCCGTTCCCCGAGACTTAAGGAGGCGCACGATGGATCTTTCCAAGAGCTATGAATACTTCCAGCCTGATCAGATCGACGGCCGCGTCCACATCATCGGATGCGGTTCCGTCGGCTCCACGCTGGCCGAGAACCTCGCCCGCTGCGGCGTTACCAAGTTCACTCTCTGGGATTTCGACCTGGTCGAGCCTCACAACATCGTTAATCAGATCTTCCGCCTGCAGGATGTGAACCGTCCCAAGACCGAGGCGCTTCTTGACATCCTCTGCGAGATCAACCCGGATATCCGGGACGAAACCCGCCTGAAGAGCAAGGGCTGGAACGGCGAGCAGCTCAGCGGTTTTGTCTTCCTCTGTGTGGATAATATCGAGCTCCGCAAGAAGATTGTGGAACAGCACATGGACAACCTCAACGTCCGTGCGATGTTCGATTTCCGAACCCGGCTCGAAGACGCCCAGCATTATGCGGCGGACTGGTCCGATCCGCAGATGAAAGAGGATTTCTACAACACGATGAACTTCACCCATGATGAGGCCGCCGAGGAGACTCCCACCTCCGCCTGCGGCATTACCTTGGGTGTCTGTCCCACGGTACGCATCATCTGCGCCTATGGCGTCTGCAACTTCATGAACTTCTGCAAGGGCAAGCCGATGCAGAAGGTGGTTCTCGCCGATGCGTTCTGCTTTGACTTGATGGCCTTCCAGGCTTAATTACCAGGAACGGAGGTACTGCCGAATGAAAATCGGACAAATGAAAATCGGGCAACGCCTCATTCATGGTGCTTATGGGCCGAGAGACTCGGAGCCTGTCCCCATCGTCTGGCTGAAAGCGGCCGACGATGGGCACTTCCTCTCGGAGCTTGTGCTGGATCGGCTCAATGTCAATCCGTTCAGACAGAACCAGCGCGAGCACCCCTATGCTTCGTCCTGCCTGGATGCCTTCCTCAACAGCGATGCGGAGGTATTTGAGGCTCCGCTCAGGCCGGAGGTCTACTACTACACCGCATTCGCTCAGGACGGGAGGAATGGGTTTCTGTATGCCTTCAGCGAAACGGACCGGGCGGCGCTCGCAACGATGCGAACCTGCATCAACGGGCAGGATCACTGCAGCTGTGTCAGAATTCCCACCATGGAAGAGGTCTTCGATTTCGGAACCAGGCTCCGGCTGTTCAACCGCAAGGGCGTCCGTACTCAGGCGCAGGTTTACGAAAGCTATGCCGCGATCAGCGGCGGTTATCATTTCTGCCCCTATGTTCTGACAAGCCGGTACACGAGCGATTACTACCAGGTAGACTCCATGGGCTACAGACACGACTGCTATCCCTCAAACGAGTATGGTATTCGTCCCATGATCCGGATCGAACCCAACACCGAAATTGAGCAAATTCGGGACGGGGTTTTCCAGGTCAAGGGCGCGTCCATCAAGATCATGAAGCTTCCGGAACCATCCGGTTTATTCGATTTCTATTTCGGTCTGGCGTAGCCGTTGAATTACGCTGAACTGTAATGCATTTCCCATTGGGAGCTTCACGCCAAAGGCTGAAGTGTCAAATCGTCAGCAAGAGGACGGCCGCACCTGCCCGGCCGGCAGCCTCCTGCTTAAGACGTCGTCACCGCCAGGTCATCTCGGAACTTCGATCAGAGACCGTGCAGCTCAGGAAAAAGGTATAATTAAGAAGATCACGCACGAGATCAGCCAAGAAATACAGCATATTTTCACAAAATCCAAGAAATAACGCTTGACTTTCCGACTTACATCTCATCAAAGCCACCTGCAGCTGTGGACTCTTCCTGGTAACCCGGGCAGCTGACCAGATTCAGATCCATGTAGATTACAGTTCATTCTCAAAGAAAGGAGAGACGCTTTTGGATCAAAAGATTTATATTACCGCCATGCTTTCGCCGCAGTATGTCCAAATGACGCTGGATGATTTCCTGTTCGGAGAATTCAAGCAGCCGCTCGAAAGAAATATGGGCGTCGCTACTACCAAGACAGTTCGCGCTGAGGTTTTGTCGGAACGGCTTTTGAACAGCATCAACCTGGACAGACTGATCGAATGTCTTGCGGTCTACAACCGGAAGCATGCCGCCCTGCGTGCAAAAGAACGACACAGCCTGTATCACACCTTCTATATCCCGAAGAAATCCGGCGGCATGCGGAAGATTGACGCCCCGTGCCCGGAGCTGATGGAAGCCCTGCGGGAGCTCAAGCTTCTTTTGGAGACGGAGTTCCATGCGCTCTATCACACGTCCGCCTACGCCTATGTCAGGAAGCGCAGTACGCTTCACGCAATCCAGAAGCATCAGAAGAACGAAAGCAAGTGGTTTGCGAAGCTGGATCTGTCGAATTTCTTCGGAAGCACGACGATCGCTTATGTCATGAAGGTGCTTTCGATCATCTTCCCGTTTAGCGAGGTTATTCGGAATGAGCGAGGCCAGCAGGAGCTGGAAACCGCTTTGTCTCTTGCTTTTCTGGACGGCGCTCTGCCCCAGGGTACGCCGATTTCCCCAATGCTCACCAACCTGATGATGATCCCAGTGGATTTCACCCTCACCAAACAGCTTCGGGATTACGAGCGTCAGTCCTTCGTCTATACCCGCTACGCAGACGACTTCACCATCTCATCCAGATATGATTTCGATATCCGTAAAATTGAAAGCCTGATCATCGACACCCTGAAGGAGTTTAATGCTCCGTTCTCCGTCAATCAGAAGAAAACGCGCTACGGCTCCTCCTCCGGGAAGAATTGGAACCTTGGTCTGATGCTGAACAAAGACAACGAGATCACCGTCGGCCATAAGCGCAAAGCACAGTTCCAGAGTATGCTCCACAACTTCATCGTGGCTCTGAACGCCGGCAATCCGTGGCCGGTCCCGGAGATCCAGTATGTGCTTGGGGTTTACTCCTACATCAGCGGCGTAGAGCCCGAAGCGGCTGCCCGTATCGTCAGCTTCGTCAACGCGAAGCATGGGAATATCGACGTTTTGAAATTGATGAAAGCAAATCTGTAAGATAAACGGCGCTTGTTCGGCGATGGATAGTATGCAAACATACGCTTTGCGCCAAAGGCCAAAGTATCACATCGCCGGTAGGACGGCGTGCCCACCCCGGGAGCAGGCATCCGGATCCGCGGCAGAAGGACTGGGTCCCAAGCTCGCACCTCCCTGTGAACCGGTACTTCGCAGCTCGCTATAACAGAAATAAAGCTCAAACCGGTACAAAACGGTGCACAGCTCGAACATCGCCGAGCTCATCCGCCTTCAGAGGGCGCCCTCCTCAAGACATCGAACCCCTGTGTTGATCGCCGAACAAGCGCCGACCGTAATACTGGGACGTAGCCAAGCGGTTAAGGCAGCGGACTTTGACTCCGCGACCGTTGGTTCAAAGCCAACCGTCCCAGCCACCCATGCTGGCATAGCTCAGTCGGTAGAGCAGCGGATTTGTAATCCGCAGGTCGTCGGTTCGAGTCCGACCGCCAGCTCCAAAAACATTTCAAGGAGGGATTGTATGAACCTTGTATATCTCGCCTATGAAAATATAAATCCAGGTGAAAGGGGAAACGCTATGAACGTGCAGCAATACATCCTGATCAACGTCGTGCTGATCGCGGTTTTCTGCGTGGTTTGCCTTCTGTTGAAACGCAAGAGCACGCAAGAGAAAAAGCCGCCTCTTTGCGAAACATGCGCTAATCTTAGGCAGAAAAGAAGCCGCTCAATTAGTCGTTACACATACGTGTGTAACTGTCCGCATGTTCCAGAGGCCTATTTTGATAACCCGCCGGAATATTGTACATATTACGTCACGAGGAACACGAAATAAGATTTTCATGTAAATCATCGAACAAGGAGGTACTTATGACAAGGCACGAATTTCTGCAAAACGTCGATACCTTTTCCGATCTGATCGACTTCTGCGGCGAGATCGGGAGTGATGTCTGCTATAATCTCTACTACTACGGAGACCTGAACGATGCCATCCTGGATGATCTTCGGGAAGATCCTCCCAGAGACTGGTGCGTGCTCCGGGATTGCCTCAACGGCATCCCCGAGGCTCCCTACTGGTATGTCAGAAACGGCTGGCTGGATTACGAGAGCGCCGACGATCGTTTCGACGAGTTCAAGCAGATGGTTCTCGATGAGGCCGACGATAACGGCGATTTTGAGGCAGACGAGGAAGAAGAGAACGAAGAAGAGCCCGTCGAGGAAGAAGCCGAGGAAGAGAGCGAGGTTTTCGAGCCCGATCCCGACTTCGGTGCCTGTCCCGACTGCCAGTATCGCAAGCTCTTCGACAGCGCCGGCGCCGATTTCGTCGTAATGGTGGATCAGCGCCTGGAGCAGCAGCGCAAGGAAGACCAGGCCTTCCGGGACGCTGCCAGCGGTGCCATCCAAATCATTACCCAGTAAGAAAACACACTGTGCAGATTTGCTGTCCTGACTTCCCGCATACATAGCGGGCAGCACCTCTGCGTCAAAGACCGGAGGCCCGAGACGGAAGAACCCCCTCATGATTTTCGCTTGCCCGCCTCACAACGGGCGGGCAAGCGAATTTACCAGGGGCTCATTCACGTATGCGGTTTTCCATTATCCCAGGAATCATTTGTTGCTGGAACGCAGCAAAAATGATTCCTGAAATAATGAAAAGCCTTATAGACGGTGTGTTTCTCCTTTCGGGCGCAGTCTGCTAAATGGCTGCGCCCGTTTTCCCTTTTTTGTGCAACTCTCTGCGGACACTACACAACAGGAAAGAAGGAATTCAATGTTTTCTTTATTCTTTGCAATCATCGTACTGATCGCCGGCCTGGTTATCGCCGCCTTTGTCCATGCCAACCGGAAGAATATGCGTCGCAGCCTCACCGGCGCGGTTTTGGCTGTGACGCTTGGGATCTTCATCGCCTGCATGATTTTCTCCACCATGTCCGAGGTGCCCACCGGCCACACCGGCGTCGTTACGACCTTTGGCAAAGTTGAGAACTATACCCTGGACGCCGGCATCCACTTCATCGCTCCCTGGCAAGAGACGGTAAAGATGGACAACCGCGTCCAAAAGCAGACCGCGAACCTGAGCTGCTTCTCGTCGGATATTCAGGAAGTGACGATGGTTTACACCATCAATTATCAGATCAAGAAGTCAGACGCCATGACGATTTACAGTACCATCGGCACGGACTACTACAACACGGTCATCGTCCCCTGTATCACCGAGTCCGTCAAGGTGGTCACTGCCCGCTACACCGCCGAGCAGCTGGTTGGCAAGCGCAATGATCTGGCGGCAGCCATCGAAGAAGACCTCTGCGCGAAGCTGATTGCCTATAACATCGAGCTGGTTTCCACCTCCATTGAGGACATGGACTTCACCGACGCCTTCACCGACGCCGTGGAAGCCAAGCAGGTAGCCCAGCAGAACAAGCTCCGGGCGCAGACAGAGGCGGAGCAGAAGATCGTGGAGGCCAACGCCACCGCCGACGTCCGCAAGGTCAACGCCGATGCCGCCGCTTATGAGCTGTTGGCAAAGGCGGAGGCCGAGGCCGAGGCCAACCGCAAGATCAGCCAATCCCTGACCCAGGCGCTCATCAACTACACCTACGCTCAGACCTGGGACGGCAAGCTCCCCACCTTCATGGCGGGTGACAGTCAGACCGTTCCGGTTTTTGACTTCGCAAACAGTGAAGAGTAAGTAAACACACCATCCCCGCAGAGAGAGCAAATCAAGAACGGAAGGAATTCGTATGAAAAAGTTATTGATCGTAATTGACATGCAAAACGACTTTGTTGACGGCGCTCTCGGCACGCCGGAGGCACAGTCCGTCGTTCCCAATGTGGTCCGGAAGATCGAGTCCTGGGACGGTGAAATCTGCAGCACCATGGACAGCCATGAAGGAAACTACCTGGAGTCCCAGGAGGGCAAAAAGCTCCCGGTCCCCCACTGCATCGTAGGCTCCGACGGCTGGCGCATGAACCCTGCGGTTCTGGAAGCCCTCAGCAAAAAGACATATGCCAGCCTTCTCAAGCCTACCTTCGGCTGTGTCAGTCTGATCGAGCACATCGACAAGGTCTACGGCTGGAAGAACCTGGAGCGCATCGAGCTGGTTGGTCTCTGTACCGACATCTGCGTGGTTTCCAACGCCCTGCTGCTCAAGGCATTCTACCCCGAGCTCCTTATCTCCGTGGACGCCTCCTGCTGTGCCGGCGTCACGCCGGAAAGCCACAAGGCCGCTCTGACCACCATGAAGATGTGTCAGATTGAGGTCACGGGAGAAGCGCTATGATTTCTCTCTACCCGAATGAACTGAAACTGGACCGGTTTCCGGACGGCACCCTGCACATGAAGTATCCCAAGGAGCCGGAGTCCTGCCCGGCGGAAATCATCTGGAAGTACGACGGCGACGAGGAGCTCTTCGCGCTGATTGCGCTGGTTCAGCGGCTTCGGGACGATGGCTGCCGGGAGATCAACCTCTATCTGCCATACGTCCCCAACGCCAGGCAGGACCGGGTCAAGAACTTCGAGGACATCTTCACGCTGAAATCCTTTGCCAGTGTTATCAACTGGCTGGGCTTCCACAGCGTCAAGATCCTGGACGCCCACTCCAACGTCACCCCGGCACTTCTGGACCGGGTTTTGGAGGTCAGCCCCGAGCCTCTGATCCGCATTGCCGCCGCCCATGCCCGCCAGTTTTCCCCCGACGGCACAAAACTGATTGCCTTCTATCCCGACGAGGGCGCCATGAAGCGCTACTCCGGTATGCTGGATCTGCCCTACTGTTTCGGTATGAAGAAGCGGGACTGGAAGACCGGCAAGATCCTGGATCTGACGGCCTGCGGCGAAACGGAAATGATCCGTGGCGCCGACGTCCTGATCGTGGACGATATCTGCTCCCGCGGCGGCACCTTCTGCTGGAGCGCCGAAAAGCTCAAGGCGCTGGGCGCCAATCACATCTACCTGTATGTGACTCACTGTGAGAACACCATCTTCGACGGCCGGGTTTTGACCGACAGTTTGATCGAACGGGTGATCACCACCGACAGCATTCTTCGCAGACAATCTGACAAAATTGAGGTGATTTCGGTTTGAACACAAACCCCATGCTTTTGATTGACTTCTACAAGGCGGTTCACGCCGAGATGCTCCCCGAGGGCATCACGAAGTCGGTTTCCTACTTCACGCCCCGCATGAGCCGGGTCAAGCGCTGGGACAAGGTGGTCATGTTCGGTCTCCAGGGCTTTATCAAGACCTGGCTGATCGACTACTTCAACCGGGAGTTCTTCAACCGGCCATTCGACCAGGTCATCCACGAATATCGCCGGGTCATGGACGCCTCCCTGGGTGCCGGCGCCTACAACATCGGCAAGATCGTCAAGCTCCACCGGCTTGGGTATC
>LXOW01007629.1_pt2 | contig 13982 bp, 4 predicted proteins | sample 1368591 | NCBI WGS metagenome assembly LXOW01 (sample SAMN04884650, study PRJNA319009) | bovine gut metagenome | isolation source: Cow rumen | host: Bos taurus | place: Italy: Legnaro (PD) | collected 2014-07-09
GAACGTGTATGTTACTGAAACCGGCGAAAACAGCATTACTCTGGATTGGGCTCCAGGCAACACCGAAAATTCATGGACTGTAGAATATTCTGATGACAATAGCAACTGGACCTCTGCTGGCACCGCCAACACCCACCCCTACGAAGTGACCGGTCTTAATGCCAACACCAGATATTATTTACGAGTCAGCTCCGATTGCGGCGCTGAACAAAGCGACTGGTCAACAGTTACTGCCAGAACCGAATGCGGTGCTCTTACCCAGTTACCCTACAGCGAGAACTTCGAAGATGCCAGCACCATTTATAGCACCACCCAGGATAATTACATTTTATGCTGGGACCGTTACGCTTCTGACCCCGCACATTATGTTTATATCCCGAGCAACAGTTACGCTCATAGTGGAACGCATTTCTTAGACTTCCACCACACCAACAGTTGCTTCAATATTGCCATCATGCCCGAGCTGGACGTCACCTTCAATGCAAGCGACTTGATGGTTTCCTTCTACGCCTGCCGCAGTGGCAACACCGGCAGCCTGGAAGTAGGTGTGATGACCGACAAAGAGGACCCGACCACCTTTGAGACAATTAGCATCATCGACCTGTCAGCAGCCGCAACCTACGAGTATGTGGAGCAACATATTTCATTAGAAGATTACACTGGCAACGGAAGCTACGTCGCTTTCCGCGTTTCCAACGCCCAAAGTTGCGGTTTCTACGTTGACGACGTGACTTTGGAAGAACGCCCGAACTGTATGTACCCCTCCGCAGTGACCGTTGACAGCGTAGGCAATGACAATGTCACTATATCATGGACTGCAATGGGTACTGCCACTGCCTGGAATATCGAATACGCTACTTCCGAAATCACCCCTGGCGAGGGTCTTGGCACTCTCATCAGTAGTGTGACCGACAACCCATATACTATAGAAAATCTGATTCCCGCTACCACGTATTATATTTATATGCAAAGCGACTGCGGCAGTGCATGGGTAGGTCCTGTGACCGCCGTTCCTGGCCAGTACATTATGGGCTCCACCGGCAGCGACACGCTGACTACTTGCGGTATGATTATATACGACGATGGTGGTCCCGATGGCAACTACGGCTCATACTGTGATTTCACCCTCGTTCTCTATCCTGAAAATCCGAATGCGATGTTGTTCCTCTCCGGCACAAGCAACACAGAAGGTAACAACTATGACTATCTCCGTGTTTACGATGGAGCTGGCACAAGCGGCACAGAATTGGCTTACTACAACGGCTCGAACCAAATCGTGAACGTTATGTCACAGTCCGGTCCTCTCACCCTTGTATTCCATTCTGATGGAAGTGTATTTTATTCAGGTATTGCTGTCACCGCCACCTGCGTGTCCTGCTACCCGCCTACTAATGTCACCACCTCCAACCCGACATTGGACGGTGCAACCGTCAACTGGAGTGGCACAGGCGACAGCTATGTACTCTTCCTTAACAACGATATGACCACCGCTTATCCTGCTAACGACACCACATACACCTTCACCGGACTGACCAGCAGCACCATTTACAGCGTGCGGGTTGCCGCCATCTGCAACGGTGACACCTCTATGCTCTCATCGGCTGCCACTTTCGCTACGGCCTGTGACGCCATCACCATCACTGTTGACAATCCATGGACAGAAGACTTCGAAAATTACCAAGGTAGCGGTGTACAACAGTTTGTATGCTGGGATAGACCTGTCACCGAAGTGGTGGACAACGGCACCGCTCCGTTTGTCTATTGTAATTACGGTGAGTCCGCACACTCTGGCACCAACACCGCCGAGATGAAGGGTAACCTCAACATGCTGGCACTTCCACAGTTCACCAACAACCTCTCCGAACTTCGACTCTCCTTCTGGGCTACAGGATATAGCTATACCAATACTAACGTAGAGATTGGTTATATCACAGATATCAATGACTCATCCACATTTGTTCCTGTTTATTCCAACGCTGGTACTCCTGGTGCACGCGGCGGTTCCGCTGGCGGCAATGGTAACTACATGGGACCCTTCAGCTTTAGCAGCGTCTCGGTTGCCAATGCAAGAATTGCCCTCCGTTTCACGGGTACTGGCAGCGGCACTGGCTGGAATGTTGACGACTTCACCGTGGAAATCGCTCCTGACTGCGAGTCACCTGTCAAGACCAGCGTGACCGCCACCAACATCGGCGGACATGTGGCCACTATCAGCTGGATTGACCTCAACGACGCGCACAGCGCTTGGACGGTTTACTATAAGGAAACTGCCGGTAGCGATTGGTACACAGCACCTGCCACCGACACTACCGTCACCCTCACAGGTCTTGATCCCCTTACCGCCTACGATGTTTACGTAATCACCAACTGTGGCACTCCTGAAACTAACCCCGATGCTACTCATACTATCCATTTCACCACAACTGTGGCTTGTCCCGCTCCTACAGGTATAACCCTCGCCAGTGTCTCCACCGACGAGGCTACTATCACCTGGAACGGCACAGCCAGCAGCTACAACGTGGAATACGGCGAAACCGGCTTCACTCCCGGCACTGGTATCGCAGATGTGGCATACAGTGAATCTTTCACGATGACAAGCCTTACCCCGAACACAAACTACACCTTATACGTGAACAGCGACTGCACCGACAACAACGACAGTCTTTCCACCACCGTCTCATTCACCTTCCGCACCACTCAGGTTCCCGCTGATCTGCCTTATACAGCTGACTTCACAGCCAATGAATGGGTTTTCAACAACGGTTCCTGTTCCAACTACTGGACAACTGGCACGGTAAGCTCCACACCTGCCTTGTTCGTTACTAACGACGGTACCACTCCTGGCTATAGTAATAACAGTTCTATTGTCTCCGCCGAGAAGTTGCTTACCGTAGGCGATAATACATCAGTTAACATTAACTTTGACGTATATGCTGGCGGTGAAAGTTCATGGGACTACCTAAAAGTATTCTTCGCCCCTGCAGAAAATGCATATCCAGCAGCCACTTCTGTACCCGACTATGCTGGCTACAGCTACTCTACCTATGCTATCAACTTCCAGAACTACCTCTCACAAACCGGTTACACTTCCTATCCTTATAAACTCAACCTGACTAATGACACCCTGCACATAGCTGTTGAGATGCCAAATCCCAACGCAAACCCCACTTCCACCTCCACAGCGAAGCTGGTGTTCGTATGGCGCAATGACGGTTCCACCAACACACAACCTGGCGCCATCATCAGCAATGTAACCGTTGCCGTAAACAACTGCCCAATGCCCTCAAATCTGACTGTTGACAACATCACCATCAACTCCGCCGACATCTCATGGACAAGCGGTGATGAGGTATCCGCATGGATATTGGAATATCAAGCTGCTGGTGAGAGCACATGGACTATTGAGAACATCGCAACAACTCCCGAGTACACCCTCAACAACCTGACAACCGCCACCACTTACACTGTTCGTGTCAAATCAGATTGTGCAAGTGAAGAATCTGGTTACCAAATCATCACATTCACAACTTCCTGCGGTACTGTCACGGCTCTGCCATATACCGAAAACTTTGACAATATCTCGTCAGGCAGCGAAAGCGCCTTCCCAACTTGCTGGGCAAGACCTATCCAATATTCTGGCTATCCATACGCTGTAACCGCTTATCAGCACTCCGCACCAGCCAGCTTGAGATTCCAGTCAGAGACCACCACACCTACCACAGCAGTAACACCTCAGTTCGCAGAAGACATCCACAACCTTCAGTTGAACTTCTGGCTGAAGGCTGAAAGCACCACTTCCTCTGGTACTTTTGAAGTTGGTGTGATGACAGATCCTAACGATGTATCCACTTTCGTCGGCGTATGGACTATCCAACCGACTTCCACCAGCTGGATTGAATACACCCTCAACTTTGACACTACAGCTGTATCAGGTATCAACAAATACATTGCATTCCGTCAACACTCAAATTCAAGCGTTTATTATTACTGGTTGGATGATGTGACAATCGACCTGAATAGTTCATCCACACCAACCGATCCTACGGTAACTACCCAAGCTGCTTCCGCTATCACTCAGACTAGCGCAACGCTGAATGCCACCATCACCAATCCTGACGACGTGACCATCACAGCAAAGGGCTTCGAATGGAAAACCACTACAGGAGGTACTTATACTCAGATTGCCGGTACCGGCACAGGCAACAGCTTCACCGCTAACCTCACCGGTTTGACCGCCAACACGGGTTACACCTTCAAAGCATTTATCACCTTCAACGGCACTACTGTATATGGTAATGAAATGACCTTTACCACTCAGAATGGAGGTGGCGAAACTTGCAACGTACCCACCAACGTTACCACAGCTAATGTGACTTATAACGCTGCTGACGTGAACTGGACTGCCGGTGGCACCGAAACTTCCTGGAACCTGCAGTACAAAACTGCTTCTGCTACCGATTGGGGTAACAGCATTGCAGTGAACGCCGCCACTTACCACATTTCAGGTCTGAACGCAGAAACCGTTTACCAGGTACGTGTACAGGCTGTTTGCAGCAACACCGCTTCCAGCGACTGGTCTGCTCCCGTTAACTTTACCACCGCCGCTGAGCCCGTTGATCCTTGCGACGCTCCTACCAACCTGCAGGTTAGCAACATTACTCACAACTCCGCAACCGCAACCTGGACACCTGGCGGAAACGAAACCGCTTGGAACATTCAGTACAAACTGCAGAGCGCAAGCCAGTGGCAAGAGGCTACCGTTCAGACTACCACATATACTATTGAAGGTCTGACCGCTGCCAGCACTTACGATGTGCGTGTGAAAGCCATTTGCTCCGCTGACAACCAGAGCGACTTTGTAAGCACCACCTTCACCACACAGACTGTGGGTATCGACAACATCACCCTGGCCAACAGCATCAACCTGATGCCAAACCCCGCTGACAACTACATCGACCTGAGCATCAACAGCAGTGTTGAAGTGAAGGAAGCTGTAGTCTTCAACGCCTTCGGCCAGATGATCCAAAAGGTTGAACTGACCGACAACCACGCCCGCATCGACCTCAGCGACATGGCTGCCGGTATGTACTTCGTACGCGTGAACAACGACAACGTGAGCGCTACGAAGAAGTTCATCCGCAAATAGGTTACAGGTTTCAGGTCACAGATGTAGAGACGCAATGCATTGCGTCTCTACACTAACCCCTGACCACTAACCCCTAATCACTAAAAACAAGGTTATCAACATTAATTTGTTGATAACCTTGTTTTTTTGTTGTATTTTTTTGTCAAAGCATTTGATTTTTTTCATTAGGTTTGTAGTTCGAAATTCAAAATATTCCGCAATGTTTAAACAAAAAACTTCAAAATACATTTAATACCTTATTTATCAAATATTTACATTTACCAAATCCAACAAAAAAAAGACACAACTTAGTATCAACAAAAATAAAACATCATGAAAAAATTTCTATTCTTTTTGCTGACGGCAATACTCACACTGCCGCTCATCACGCAAGCACAGCAGGAGATTACGATTGGTACGGGTACCAGTACCACGTACTACACCCCTTTCAATTCATTATGGGGCTACTCCTTTGTAGAAGCTATTTACACAGCTTCCGAAATCAGCGCAGCTGGTGGTTCTGCTGGTGACATCACCTCCATCAGTTACGAAAAGTCCAGCGGTTCTGGACAGACCAACAGCATTGTTGTGTACATGAAAAATGTAAGCAGAAGTTCTTTCTCAAGCAACACTGATTGGGAACAAGTCACAGCGGCCGACATCGTTTACCAAGGGTCCTGGACTATTCCAACGACAGGCTGGTCAACCATTACCCTTGATGTTCCATTCTCCTACGATGGTTCCAGCAACCTGATGATTGCCGTTCACGAATATACCAGTGGATACACCACTCAATATTTCTACTATACCAGTGCAACCAGTTCTGTTATTTCAGCCCATAGCGACTCATCGGATCCCAACCCTTATAGTTTAGGTTCATTTTCTGGCACCACCTATGTACAGTCGAATCGTGCCAATGTAAAACTGGAAATCACAGATCCTTCAGGTTGTCGCGCACCCAAAAATCTGACCATAGGAAACATTACTACCGACGAGGCTGACTTTTCATGGAGCCCTGGTGAAACCGAAACCGATTGGGAAGTATTCATTTCCGAAAATGTTGTCCCCGACAGCAACACTATCGGTACTGCTGTTACCGACACCTTTTACACCTTCACTGGTTTGAACTCCAACACCCCCTACAATGCATACGTTCGTTCTTATTGTAGCACAGATGGCACATACAGCACATGGAGAACCATTGCATTCCGTACCGCCTGCGACAATATCACCACCCTTCCTTATTCTGAAAACTTTGATACCTACGGAACCGGCGACCCCTCTTATCCCACCTGCTGGTACAAAATCAACACCTATTCCTCCAACAGACCTTACATCAACAGCACCCACTATGATGGTGTAGGTTCCTTGTATTTCCACACTGGTACAAGCGGCACCTACAACATCGCCATCACTCCTCTGTTTGACGCTTCCATTCCTATCAACACTCTTCAAGCGACCTTCATGTACAGAGCCACCTATGCTACTGACCGTCTGATTGTGGGTGTTATGGAAGACCCAACAGATGCCAGCACCTTTGTTCCCGTTGAAACGATTCAGCCGGAAAGCTCAGTTACCACATGGGTTGAAAGAACTGTTACGTTTGACAGCTACACAGGCACTGGCCAGTATATCGCTTTCAAAAACGATTACACAAGTACCAGCACATACGCCTATGTAGACAATCTCATAATTGAGACCATTCCCAACTGTGTGAAACCCACCTTGGTACACACCAGTAATGTCAGCGCCACCACCGTAGATGTGGACTGGACTGCTCCTGATGACCAATACGCATGGGAAGTTGTGGTGGTTCCCACCGGTACCGCTGTTACGGATGGCACACCGGAGTCTGCCACCACCCAGCCCTATACGGTCACTGGTTTGAATGATCAGACCACTTACGATGTATATGTGCGTGCCAATTGCGGCAGTGAATACAGCGCATGGTCCTTCCCTGCCCATTTCACCACCAACCCCCACTGTACTCATCCATTGAATGTTACTGTAAGCCAAATTGCCGGCACCTCCGCAATGGTAAGCTGGAATCCCGCCCAATATGGTGCTACCAGCTATACTGTGGAATATTCAGTAGCTGGTTTGGACAGCTGGAACATGCAGACTGTGGATGGCACAGAGTACATGATTTCCGGTCTTGATCCCTCCACCGCATACGAAGTGATGGTTTACAGCAACTGCGACCTTGGCACCGCCGACACCATTGAAAGAAGCTTCACCACCAACTGCTTGGTGGGTGGCAACCTGCAAATTGGCGAAGGCACCAGCACCTCAAGCTACTTGCCGGACTATACTTACTACAACTACGCTTATTCACAACAGATTTATCTGGCTTCAGAAATGAATGGACCGGCTGAAATTCATTCCATCTCCTTCAATCTTTCATCTGTTGGCACGCCAAACCGTACTATCAAAATCTATTTGATGCACACCTCCTCCACCAGCAACAGCTGGCTGAACCCGAGCACGGCACAGCTGGTTTATGACAACTCTATCGTTTGGACTACGGGCTGGAACACCATCAATTTCACCACCCCGTTCCAATACAATGGTGCTGACAACCTCGCCGTTATCTGCGTTGATATCACAGGATCATATAGCACCAGCAACTCATACTATTGCCACACAACAAGTCAGTCTCTCTCCCGTTACGTCTATAATGACGGTTCACCCTACTCACTTCCTCCCACAGACGCAGGTTCCACAACCACCTCTCGTAGTAATGTAATCTTCGGTGTACCTTGCGACAGCTTGGCTACCTGTGTAGCTCCCAATGTCTTTGTAACTGATGTGACCTCCGAAAGCATCACCGTGGACTGGGCTCCTGGTTATACCGAAAGCTCATGGGAGTTGGAATACTCCACTGATAATAGCAACTGGACTTCCCTGGGAAGTGTCAGCACCCATCCCTACGAATTGACCGGCCTCGATGCCAACACCCTTTACTATATCCATTTACGCTCCAATTGTGGTAGTGAATACAGCAGCTGGGCTCCTGTATCCGCCAGAACCGCCTGCACCAGCGTTGATGTTCCTTACACTGAAAACTTTGACTCCGCACCAGCTTCAGGAGCTGGCAACATGGTTTACTGCTGGACCCGCAACACCAACAACACTTCTACCGCATATCCATACACCTATAACTCACAACACCATTCAGGTAACTACAGCGTTTATTTCTATGGAACTTCTTCCTATTATTCTTATATAGCTTCTCCGCTCTTTGACGACAATGTGCAGATGGACAACCTGCAGGTTCGTTTCTGGGCTTATAAGACCTCAGCTGCCTACTATATCCAAGTAGGTATCATGGAAGATCCTAACGATTACTCCACTTTCGTGCAAGTAGGTCAGGATATCACTCCGTCTGCCACCTCTACCTGGGAACTGTTTGAAGTCAATACCGACAACTACACTGGCACTGGCAGATATATCGCATTCAGAATTCCGATGGGTGCCACCAGCTATATGTACATTGACGACATTGAAGTGGACTATATCCCCTTCTGCGCACATGTCACCAACATTCACACCGTAGCCAACTCCGTAACAGCCACCTCCGCTGACATTGCCTGGACAGCTGGTGGTGACGAAACGCAATGGCAAGTGGTTTACGGTCCAGCCGGCAGCATCGCCGACCCTGATTTGGAAATTGCCGAAAACGTTTATACTCCCGAAATTTCACTCACTGGCTTGAGTGGTAGCACCCTCTATGATGTATATGTAAAGGCTGTATGCGTCTCAGAAGGCAGCATCTGGATGCAATACTCATTCAGAACGGCTTGTGGTGAAATAAGCTCCTTCCCATTTTCAGAGAACTTCGACAACATGGGTAGCGGCTCATCTGTCTATCCCAACTGTTGGGCTCGTTCAAACACCTATTCAACATCCACCAACTACCCCTATGTAAGCACCAGCTACCACACCAGCGGCAACGCTTCTCTCTATTTCTACTGCTCAACATCCACATACAATTTGGCTATATTACCTCCTGTGGATGTCACTGCCAATCCTGTCAACACCTTGATGGTTTCTTTCATGATGAGATCTACCTCCTCCATCACCTCCCAGATTACTGTGGGTGTTATGACTGATCCCACCAATCCCAACAGCTTCACTCCTGTGGAATCCTTCCACAACACTGCCACCGGCACTTTCGAATACATGGAAGCCATGTTGAGTCCTTATACAGGTTCTGGTCAGTATATTGCGTTAAAACTGACCAACACCTCCTCAACCTATTCAGTCTATGTTGATGACATCACCGTAGATCTCATTCCGGGTTGTCCCAGACCGAGAAATATAGTTTTCACCAACATCACCTCAGAAGGCGCCAATGTCAACTGGACACCTTATGGCACAGAAAGCGCATGGGAAGTGGTAACTGTTCCCGCAGGACATGCCATTTCAGAAGGCACTCCCGAATACGTTGCTGCCCGTCCATTCATCCTTACTGGTTTGGATGATGAAACCGCTTACGATGTATATGTACGTGCCGATTGCGGTGGCGGCGAATACAGCGACTGGTCAATAGCCGGAACTTTCACCACTACTCCTTTATGCTCATCACCCAATGATGTCACAGTCACCCAGATAGTAGGAACTTCCGCATTGGTAAACTGGAGTGCAGCTCTTTACGGTGCTACTGGTTACACCGTGGAATACACAGTAACTGGCCAGAACAACTGGACAACAGCAGGCACTACTGATGCTACACAATACATGCTTTCAGGCTTGGATCCCACCACTTCTTATACGGTGAGAGTCACCTCCGACTGTCCTAATGGTACAGCCAGCCCCGCCCAAGCATCATTTACAACCGGTTGCTTGGTAGGTGGAGCATATCAGATTGGCAATGGCACCAGCACCACAAGTTATTTCCCCGAATACTGTCTGTACAACTACAGCTACACCCAACAGATTTATCTTGCATCTGAAATGAACGGTGCAGCTCCAATCAGCTCCATTGCTTTCGAAGCTTCAGACATTGAGAATGCCAACCGCCATTTGAAGATATACCTGATGCATACTACAGCTGCCAGCAGCGCATGGCTGAACGCCAGCACCGCCACCTTGGTATATGACGCTACGCCTACCTTAGTAGAAGGCTGGAACACCTTCAACTTCACCGCCCCGTTCCAATACAACGGTACCGACAACCTCGCTGTCATTGTGATTGACGCCACCGGCACATGGGAAGGAACCAACGAATTCACCTGCCACACCACCAGCCAGGCTCTGGCACACTACGAATATCAGGATGACGATCCATACAGCATCACCGTTATTCCCGACGGCAGCGGCACCAGCTCTACAAGCACCTCACGTAACAATGTGAGATTCGGTATGCCCTGCGACGACCAGGCCACCTGTGTGGCACCCAACGCTTATATCGCTGAAGTGACTTCAGAAAGCATCACCGTGAACTGGGCTCCTGGCTACACCGAGACCGCTTGGGAACTGGAATACAGCACCGATGATACCACTTGGACTTCAGAAGGTTCTGTAACCGCTCCATACGAATTGGACAACCTCAACGCCGACACCAGATATTCTATCCGTCTCCGTTCCGACTGCGGTTCAGAATATAGCAACTGGGTTACCCTGAATACCAGAACAGCATGCTCTGATATTACCGTACCTTATATGGAAAACTTTGATGATGCTCCCGCTTCAGGTTCAGGTAATATGGTAACCTGCTGGACCCGCAACACCAACAACACCAGCACGGCTTATCCATACACCTCCAGCAGCCAGCATCATTCCGGAAATTATTCGGTTTACTTCTATGGTACTTCTACCTACTATTCCTACCTCGCTTCTCCGCGTTTCGCAGATGAAGTTGACATGGACAACCTGCAAATCAGTTTCTGGGCTTATAAGACCTCTGCCGCTTACAATATCCAAGTGGGTATTATGTCAGACCCAGATGATTACAACACCTTTGTACAGATAGGTCAGACCCTCAGTCCGACTGCCACTTCCACTTGGGAACTGTTTGAAGTGAACACTGATAGCTATACCGGTAACGGACGTTATGTAGCTTTCAGAATACCTGCTAACATCACAAGCTATATGTATATTGATGATATCAATATTGATAACATTCCTTCCTGCGGTCACGTTACCGACATCCATACCGTCGGTGCAGTCACCACTTCCACCGCCGAACTTACCTGGACCGCTGGTGGCAGTGAGACAGAATGGGAGGTGGTTTACGGCGAGGCCGGAACCATCACCAACCCGGAAACAGAGACTCCTGAAACTGCCTATACCAATAGCATCCAGCTTACTAACTTGACAGGCAACACCGCTTATGATGTATATGTCAGAGCTATTTGCTCCGATGGTGGCACCAGCACCTGGCTGCAATACACCTTCAGAACCGCCTGCGATGAAATCACCACCCTGCCTTATACTGACAACTTCGACTCCTATGGAACTGGAACTACTGTATATCCTCCATGCTGGGGTAAAATCAACACCTATACCAGTGCCGACAGACCTTATATCAATGCTACCCACTATGCCGGTGTAGGCTCCATGTACTTCTATGCAGGTAGCAGTGGCACCTATAACATCGCTATTACTCCTTTATTTGATGCCTCTATTCCTATCAACACCCTGCAAGCTACCTTTATGTACAGAGCTACTAACTCTTCCGATAGAATGATTGTGGGTGTGATGACCAGTCCGACAGACGCTAACACTTTCGTACCTGTTGATACTGTTTATCCTGGCTCACCCGTTTCCACATGGGTAGAAAGAGAAGTGACCTTCAGCCAATACACAGGCACCGGCCAGTACATCGCTTTCAAGAACATGTACACCACCACTTATTGTTACTCCTACATTGACGAACTGTCTATCGACCTGATTCCTTCATGTCCGAAACCTCAGCATATTCATGTCGTAGATGCCACAATTAACAGCATCGAATTAGGATGGACAGAGGTCGGTTCCGCCACTTCTTGGGAGATTGCCTACGGTGCACCTGGCTTTGATCCTGACAGTACAGATGCCTCCTATGTAACGGCAACATCCAACCCATTCACAGTCGGCAATCTGAACAACTCCACAACCTACGAGTTCTACGTACGCGCACTCTGCAGCAGCACCGACATGAGCTACTGGAGCAACAGCGTATCCGCCGCTACCACCATGGTTCCCACCGACCTGCCTTACACCTGTCTCTTATACACATCTCCGAGCCCACGAGACNNCCGCCGCTACCACCATGGTTCCCACCGACCTGCCTTACACCGCTGACTTTTCCGATCCCAGCGATGCTTGGGTGTTGAACAACGGAAGCTGTCCCAACTATTGGATGAGAGGAACGGTGAACAACGATCCTGCACTCTTTGTGACCAGCAACGGCAGCACGCCAGAATACACCAACAGTGCCACCTCTGTCGCCGCATTGAAGCTGTTCACAGTGGGCACCGTCGATTCTATTACCATCTCCTTTGACATCATGGTGGACGGTGAAGGTAACTACGACTACTTCAAGTTGTTCCTGGCACCTGCTTCACAGCAATTCCCGGCTTCCACCACTGCTCCTGGTTCTGGAGACTATGGATATAATGACTATTCTATTAATGCATACAATTTCTATGCAAATGGCTACGGAACACAGAGTTCCCATCCGTACATCCTGAATAAGCTGACTGCCGGAATCCATGTGACGGCAACGATGCCGAACCCGAATGCCACCCCGAGCGCAACCTCCACTGCGCTGTTGGCTTTAGCATGGAAGAATGACGGTTCCGTCCTTTACAATCCACCTGCGACAATCACCAACTTGACAGTAAGCGCTGACGGTACTGCCCCTGTTATCACAGATCCAACAGTTACTACCAACGCCGCTTCCGCTATCACGCAGAACAGCGCCACATTGAACGCTACCATTACGAACCCTGACAACGTGACCATCACAGCGAAAGGCTTCGAATGGAAGCTGACCAATGGCGGTACCTACACTCAGATTGCCGGTACAGGTACAGGCAATACCTTCACCGCCAACCTCACGAGTTTGACTGCCAACACGGGTTACACCTTCAAGGCATTCATCACCTTCAACGGTACTACCGTTTATGGTAGTGAAATGACTTTCACCACTCCTGAAGCTCCCGTTGATCCTTGCGACGCTCCTACCGGTTTGACCATCAGCAATATCACCACCAACTCCGCTACCGCAACCTGGACTGCTGGTGGTACCGAAACCGCTTGGAACATTCAGTACAAACTGCAGAGCGCAAGCCAGTGGCAAGAGGCTACCGTTCAGACTACTTCCTACGAAATTGAAGGTCTGACTGCCGGTAGCACCTACGATGTGCGTGTGAAAGCTATCTGCTCCGCTGACAACCAGAGCGACTTTGTGAACACTACCTTCACCACACAAACTGTGGGTATCGACAATATCACCCTGGCCAACAGCATCAACCTGATGCCGAACCCGGCAGACGACTACATCGAACTGAGCATCAACAGCAACGTTGAAGTGAAGGAAGCTGTGGTATACAACGCCTTCGGCCAGATGATCCAGAAGGTTGAACTGACTGACAACCACGCCCGCATCGACCTGAGCGACATGGCTGCCGGCATGTATTTCGTGAGAGTGAACGGCGAGGGTGTGAGCGCAACGAAGAAGTTCATACGTAAATAATGTGATATTCTGTAGGGGCGAATAATCATTCGCCCCTACAATGAAATTATGACAAACGGGTGGACACAATTGTCCATCCGTTTTTTTGTTGCGGACGCGATGAATCGCGTCCCTACTGATCACTACTGAAACATTTCTGCAACTGCGAGACGCAGTTGCCTACATTGATACTCA
>LXOW01259238.1_pt1 | contig 13979 bp, 12 predicted proteins | sample 1368591 | NCBI WGS metagenome assembly LXOW01 (sample SAMN04884650, study PRJNA319009) | bovine gut metagenome | isolation source: Cow rumen | host: Bos taurus | place: Italy: Legnaro (PD) | collected 2014-07-09
AAGGTGGAGAAGACAGATGTTGTCATCAAGAAGTTCACCACCACCTTCGTTGCCGGTGATGAGGCTTTCGTTGGCACGCTGCCAACGGCCATAGAGGTGACAGAGGGCGAATCGGTTACGGTTCCTCTGAACCGTCTGATGTACCTTGAGGGCTACACCCTGACGGGCTGGAGCACGCAGAAGGGTGGCGCCGGCGACGTCTATGCCGTCGGTTCACCGTTCGTGCCGACAGCCGACGTGACACTCTATCCTGTCTTTAAGGCCAATGCCGTAAAACTCTCCGACCGCACCGATGCCGTAACGCTGAGGTGGGACTTCCAGCGCAAGAACGGTGCTCCAACCATCCAGGCCGAGGGCGCAAGCAAGAATTTCACCTTCGTGACACAGGCAGAGGTGAACGGCACCACCATCGACGTGCCTATGTCGGTTGACGTATCTAAGGGTAAGTTTGCCAACGGCAACTGGGACGACTGGGCACAGCTCAATGGCGGCACGGTCCTCACCATTCCATCCTGCAAGGGTGCTACTGTGAGCATCGAGGCATACAATGAACTTGGAACAGGCAATACACCGCTCACCATCGACGGACAGAGCGACTATACCAGCGGCAAGACCATCAGCTATACCATAGCCAATACCGCTGCCACCATCGATGCAGTGATAGGCACCGAAGGGTCATACTACCGTTACATACAGACGGTGCTGCCAGTAGTGCAAAGCGCAGGCGGCGAGACATTCAACAATGCCGACATGGAGGTGGAATGGCCTATGCTCGTTGAAGGCAGCGTAGACCTCGCAACATTCACCGCCGTCCCCACATCAGCCGTGTCAGTGGCATCGTTTGAGTATACTCCTTCCGATGCTGCCGTGGCATCAGGCTCACGCAGCAAGGATCCCGACAATGGCATGAAGTTCGTCACCTTCACGGGTGAGAACGTACAGGCTCACTGGTTCGTAAAGCCTGCTGCAGGACTGACCTTCACTCCTACTCAGATCAAGGTGCTCGTACAACGATTCGGCACCAACAAGAAGGACGGCGTTGTCGTTTCTGCCAAGGTAGGCGACGAAGGTGAGGTGACCACGCTCGGCACCTTCACCGCACGTCGCGCCAACTGGGATGACTCTCAGGAGGAAGGTCAGTGGGGCGAAGTGCTCAGCAATCTGGCCAATGAGGTTGTCATCGACCTCAACGAGGCACAGCAGGCAGCTCTCGCTTCTGGCGAAGGTTTCCACCTCTATGCTTCTACAGGTCTGGCAAACAACAAGGCCGGTGGCTTCGCTGACTGCCGCGTCTATGGTAAGGTGAACGGCACCGTTGCCAATGTCAACAAGTACACCCTGGCTGCTGTCGTAGCTCCTGAGGAGGCTGGCAGCATCAATGTATATCCAAAGGCCGACGAATACGACGAGGGCAGCGAGGTGACACTCACCGCCACCGAGAACTTCGGCTATGACTTCGTGAATTGGACCAACGCCGCTGGTCAGGAGGTATCTGCCGAAGCTAAGTTCAAGTACACCGTCAATAGCAACGAGACTCTGACAGCCAATTTCAAGAAGGTCAACACCTACGAGCTGAAGCTCACCGTCGACGGCACCAACGACTACATGGTGACCGTATCGCCAGAGCCAACGCTCATTGACGGCAAGTGGATGTACGAGGAAGGCGCTGTGGTTCAGCTGCAGGCCAACCAGTATGAAGGTCTGGTGACATTCACCAACTGGAGCGACGGCGAGACCAACTCTCAGAAGCTCGTCAACATGACCAGCGATGTCAACATTACCGCCAACTATGCCGAGGCCGACATCATTGCCGGATGGGACTTCTATAAGGCTGGCAGCAACGGTCGCAAGGCCGACTTCGCAGCGCAGGACAATGATGCCGATGCACTGAATCTGGTGAACACCACCGACCCGACACAGATCAGCGGATGGCTCGACAAATCTACCATCGGTGGCGGAGGCTACGAGAGCTTCAAGGGTGCTGCCGTCAACTGGCGTACGGGTTCAAGCAACGGCGATGTGGGCAACTGGCACTGGCAGACAAAGGTCAATGCCGAGGCATTCACCGACATCAAGGTGCAGTTCCAGATGCTCTATAACTACAACGCTTACCAGACCTACCTGGCAGAGTACTCTCTCGACGGCGAGAACTGGACAGGCTTCGGCACTATCACTATGACAGGTGCCAAGCAGGTGGCATCCTTCAGCGGTAAGCTGCCAGCAGCAGCCAACAACCAGAAGGAGCTCTACATACGTATGCGTGCCGACAAGACATCAAACGTTGACGGTGCTTCGTCTGCCAACGACGGCAACACCCTCGCCATGTTCTTCATCACCGGCACTCCGAAGCTCATCGACGACGGCAAGGCTCCAGTACTCGTTTCTACCGTTCCGGCCATGTGGGCCACCGGTGCATCGGCAACGGGCAAGATTGTGCTCACCTTCGACGAGCGCGTAAAGGTGAAGGAAGGTGCTGTGGGATATGTCAACGACACGCGCATCAACAGCGTCACACAGAACCCCACCACTCCTATCGTAAGCGGAAAGACCATTACCTTTGAATATAAGGGGCTGGAGTACTCTAAAGAATATCTCTTCATGCTTCCTGATAACACGGTATCTGACCTGACGGACAACTACATCACCGAGAGCATCGATATACTTTTCACCACCATGACGCGTCCTGTCGTTGACAAGAAGATGTACGACGCTGTCGTTGAGAATGTTGACGATCTCCTTAAGGCTATCGCCGAGGCACAGACCCGTGCCGACAAGAACGAGCGCTACCGCATCTTCATCAAGAACGGCGAGTACACCATTCCTGTTGACAACAACAAGATGGTTGCTAAGGCTGAAGGTCACAAGGTGCCTGAGTGTATCACCTTCATCAACACCAAGAACGTATCGTTCATCGGTGAGAGCCGCGACGGCGTTATCATCACCAACGGTATTGACAAGAACGAGACCTTCGCCGGCACTTACGGCACCACCAGCAAGTACGACGGTATCGGCAACAGCGATGTATTCCAGCTCAGCGGAAGCGGATACTACTGGCAGGACCTCACCGTCGAGACCGGTATGGAAGATGCTACAGGCCGCGACCTGGCTATCCACGACAAGGGTACGCAGAATATATATAAGAACGTAGGCCTGCGCGGATATCAGGACACCTGGACGAGCAACAACGGCAACGGACTCTACTACTTCGAGGACGGCTACGTTCGCGGGCGCACCGACTACATGTGTGGTAAGGGTGACATCTTCTGGAACCGCGTAGAGCTGCGCCAGATAGCAGGCGGTTATGCCGCTGTGCCTTCTCAGCCAAAGCAGTATGGCTGGATATATAAGGATTGTACCATCAACGGTGAGGGTGCCTTCGTGGATGCAGCAAAGACCACATGGCGCTCTGCTGAGTCTGTTGACGGCAACTACACCCTCGGTCGCCCATGGGGAAGCGGCACGCCTATAGCCCTCTTCATCGACACGAAGATGAACGTAGTGCCATCAGCAATCGGATGGAACGAGATGAGCGGCGGCTGGCCTGCACGCTTCGCAGAGTACAACAGCATGACCTCTGCCGGTTCGCAGATTGACCTCAGCGGACGTAAGAAGACTTTCGGCGACGGCCACAGTAACAATCCTGTCCTCACCGCCGAAGAGGCGCTGACCAACAGTGACCTCCACCGCATGTTCGGCGACTGGGATCCTACTATCTACACCGAGCAGGCTCCTCTGCCTACTAACGTGAATCTGGCTGGCAACACTCTGGCATGGGACGACAGCAACTACGCTCTGCTCTGGGCTGTGGTTAAGAATGGCAAGGTTGTAGCCTTCACCACCACACCATCTTACACCGTTGACGACACCACAGCAACATACGCTGTCCGCGCTGCCAACGAGATGGGCGGTCTGGGTGAAGCAATAACAGCCGGTGAAGGAACAGGTATCGACAACGTTAACGTGAACGATAACGTGAACGGAAACGCTGTTACTAAGGTATTCCGCAACGGTCAGGTTGTCATCACAAAGAACAACAAGCAGTTCAACGCCCTGGGCGCAGAAATGAAGTAAAGCCCCCACCCTCTCCCTCACAAAGGGAGGGTGATGGACAGAAAAAATCTATAAAAAAATAAGGCAGACCCGAAAGGAGTCTGCCTTACTTTTTATATCACGATGCCGAAGGCGTTCTTCACTTCTTCCATCACGAACGTCGACTCAATGCTGCCGAGCATGGAGAGCTGGCCCAGGACGTTCAGTACAAACTCCTGGTAGTACTTCATGTCGGGCGAGTGCACCTTAAGAAGGTAGTCATAATGTCCTGAGATGTTATAACATTCCGATACTTCAGGAATCTCACGTATGGTGTCGCAGAACTCCTGTGCCACCTTTTTGTTTAGTGGCGAGAGCTTGACGCTGCAGAATACGATGAAGCCCTTGTGAAGCTTCTCCGCATCGAGCACGGTGACGTAACGCTTGATGTAGCCCTCACGCTCCATGCGTTTGATGCGCTCAAAGACGGGGGTGCTGCTGAGACTCACAGCCTGCGAGATTTCCTTTATGGTAAGACGCGCGTCCTGCTGAAGGCAGCGCAGTATGCTGATGTCAGTGGCATCGAGGGTGTCAATAGTACTCTTCATAAGTTAATCCTTAAAATTTTGTTCTATTTTGAATGCAAAGTTAGAAAGTTTTTCTGAATTACGCAAGTTTTCTTGGAAATTATCGCCCGACAATAGTAACTTTGCATTCAGAAACGAGCGAGGGACGTGTACAACTCGCCCGCGACAATGAAAAAGAAACTTTAATTAATATAATAAAAGAAAGGAATTAAACTATGAGTACAGAGAAAAAGAATTTCCATGTTGAGACGCTGGCCCTTCATGTGGGTCAGGAAGTGGCCGACCCTACTACAGATTCCCGTGCTGTACCTATCTATCAGACAACGTCGTATGTGTTCAAAAACTCCCAGCATGCTGCCGACCGTTTCGGTCTTCGCGATGCAGGCAATATCTATGGCCGTCTGACAAATACCACACAGAGTGTGTTTGAGGAACGCGTGGCAGCCCTGGAAGGTGGCGTGGCAGGCCTCGCAGTAGCCTCGGGTGCCGCTGCCATCACCTATGCGCTGCAGAACATAGCACGCAACGGCGACCATATCGTCGCTGCCGACAACCTCTACGGCGGCTCGTATAACCTTATCACACACACCCTCTCCACGCAGGGCGTGAGCTATGACATCATCAATGTGAACGACCTCGAGGCCCTCGAGGCAGCCATCAGGCCCAATACGAAGGCGGTATACGTGGAGACCTTCGGCAACCCAAACTCCGACGTCACAAACATCGACGCCATTGCGGAGATAGCACATAAACACAACACGGTGCTGATAGTCGACAACACCTTCGCACCTATCGTATTCCGACCCATTGAGCATGGAGCCGACATAGTGGTGCACAGCGCCACGAAGTTCATAGGCGGCCACGGCTCAAGCCTGGGTGGTGTGATAGTTGATGCGGGCCGTTTCGACTGGAAGGCCAATGCCGACAAATATCCATCCCTGGCCAAGCCCGACCCCTCATATCACGGTGCTGTCTTTGCCGACGTGGCCGGTGCGGCAGCATTCGTAACCCGCATCAGGGCCGTCATCCTGCGCGACACAGGTGCCACCATCTCGCCCTTCAATGCGTGGATACTGCTGCAGGGCGTAGAGTCGCTGCCGCTGCGCATAGAGAGACATATAGAGAACGCGCTGAAGGTGGTGGACTTCCTCTCAAAACATCCGAAGGTGAAGAGCGTGAGCCATCCCTCACTACCCACACACAAAGACCACGAGCTGTACAAGCGGTATTTCCCCAAGGGAGCAGGCTCTATCTTCACCTTCGAAATAAAAGGTACACAGGAAGATGCGTGGAAGTTTATCGATGCGCTACAGATCTTCTCGCTCCTGGCCAATGTGGCCGACGTGAAGTCACTCGTAATACACCCCGCCACCACGACACACTCACAGCTATCGCCAGAGGAACTGAAGGAGCAGCACATCACACCAACCACGATAAGACTCTCCGTGGGAGTAGAGCACATCGACGACATCATCAATGACCTGCAGCAGGCCTTGGAAAGATAATTTGTTAATTCGTTAATTTGTTAATTCGATAATTTGTTGTACCTTTGCACCAATATTAAAACAACGACAATTAAAAACTACAATAATATGGCTATATCAAAATCACTTCTTGAGCTGGTGGGCAACACCCCTCTGTTGTCACTTGGTAAGTTTTCTGAGGCAAAGGGCATAGAAGAGCCCATCATTGCCAAGGTAGAGTATTTCAACCCAGGCGGTTCAGTAAAAGACCGCATCGCCCTCGCCATGATCGAGGACGCAGAGCAGAAGGGCATCCTGAAGCCTGGAGCCACCATCATCGAACCCACATCGGGCAATACCGGCGTGGGACTGGCACTGGTGAGCGCCGTGAAGGGCTATCACCTCATCCTCACCATGCCCGAGACGATGAGCGTGGAGCGTCGCAACCTCGTCAAGGCCTATGGCGCCGAGGTGCGCCTCACCTCTGGCAAGGACGGCATGAAGGGAGCCATCAGGGCTGCCGAAGAGCTGCGAGACTCCATCCCGGGTTCCGTCATCCTGCAGCAGTTTGAGAACGGTGCCAACCCCGAGAAGCACTATCACACCACTGGTCCGGAGATATGGCGCGACACCGATGGCAAGATTGACATCTTCGTGGCCGGAGTAGGCACGGGCGGCACCGTGAGCGGCGTGGCACGCTATCTGAAGGAGCAGAACCCTGCCGTGAAGGTCTATGCCGTAGAGCCACTCACCTCTGCCGTGCTCAACGGACAGCCCAGCGGCCCACATAAGATCCAGGGCATCGGAGCAGGCTTCATCCCCGCCACCTATAACGGTGACTATATCGACGAGGTACTCGACATTGACAATGACGACGCCATACGCACCGCACGTGAACTGGCACAGAAGGAAGGACTCCTGGTGGGCATCTCCTCTGGTGCTGCCGTAGCAGGAGCCATACAAGTGGCAAAACGCCCTGAGAACAAAGGCAAGAAAATTGTGGCTCTGCTGCCCGACACGGGAGAGCGCTACCTCTCCACCGTGCTCTATGCCTTCGAGGACTACCCGCTGTAAAAACGAAGCAGTTTCTGAATCCTGTCTCATTTTGCAACAGGTCGTATCGGGCTCCGATACGACCTGTTTCGGAGTCCGATACTGACCGTTTCACTACACGATACGCTTATACACAGATTCAGCCCCTGTCATGTTGATATGACAGGGGCTGATTAGTTTTCAATTTTCAATTTGTTCTCAGAAGGGTTAGTTTGAGAGCTTGTTGAAAATCCACAATACTATCACAGCGCCGATGATGGCTGATACCATTTCTCCTACCCATGATATGGTGGCTATGCCGAGGAGGCCGAAGAGCCATCCACCTACTGCACCACCCAAGATGCCGAGAATGAGGTCGATAAGGCAACCCTTGCCCTCACGATTTGTCAACTTGCAGGCTGCGAACCCTGCTATGATACCGCAGATTATTCCTGTTATCATATATGTTTGAATATTGGTTATTTAATCCTCGTCGTATTCGTCGTCTATCTCCAGTTGTTTGAGCTGGCTGTTGATGGCATAGAGCAGTCCACAGCCAACGGTGAGTAATACTGTTACGGCGATGCCGATGAGTCCGGTTTTCTTGTTCTTGATCGTCTTCATAAGGCTTACTTTGTTTTGTTGTTATGAAAGAAATGGTCTACGGGTCCGATGCCCTGACCTATTTTATATCTTGCTCCTGACACGATGGCATCGTTGATGTACGCCTTGGCGCCCTTTGCCGCCTCTGTCAGCGTGGCACCTTTTGCCATCATTGCTGCAAAAGCCGATGACATGGTGCAGCCCGTGCCGTGGGTGTTGCGGGTGTCGACTCTCGTTGCCGGCAGCGGGGTTATCATCTCGGTTGTGGCATCATAGAAGTAGTCTGTCATGTCAGCGCCCTCCATGTGCCCCACCTTCAGCAGTACCGACGGCCCATAGCGCACCGACAATTCCCGTGCCACAAGGGGCAGCATGTCGGATTGCGTGATGTGACAGTCTCCCAGCAGCAGCTCCGCCTCAGGGATATTGGGCGTGATGACCGTGAGGAGCGGGAAGAGGCGGCTGACAAGTGCCTCGACGGCTTCCGGTGCCAGCAGGGGATGTCCTGAGGTGGACACCATGACGGGGTCGAGTACTACGGCGGCAGGATGGAAGGCCCGCAGCTGGCGTGCCACAGCATCCACGATGGGAGCGTTGCACAACATGCCTATCTTCACCGCATCGGCACCGATGTCGGAGAGTACCGCCTCTATCTGCGCCTCCACCACAGAGGCATCGACAGGATGTACGGCACTGACACCGAGGGTGTTCTGCACCGTGATGGCCGTAATGGCCGAGGAGGCGTAGCATCCCAGGGCCGAGATGGTCTTGATGTCGGCCTGAATGCCGGCACCACCGCCGCTGTCGCTACCTGCTATAGTAAGAACTGTTTTCATATTGATAAAAGTCCCCTCTCTGCCCGAGGGACATCTCTCCCCCTGGTGGGAGAGGGATATATGGTCAAGCAAGATATCGTAATATCACCCCCTCCCCTTGGAATGGGTCGGTGCGGGGCTTTTCTTCCATGCGTCGCCGAGGATCATTGCGCCGCCGAAGCCGAGAGCTTTCACTTCCTCTATGCGGCTGAAGGTGATGCCTCCCAAGGCGAAGACTTTGTCGTCGATGATGCCGTCATGGCGGGCCTGCAGCAGTTCCTCGCGGGAGAAGGCTGACTTATATCCCTGCTTTGAGATGCTGTCGAAGATGGGCGATAGGGACACATAGCTGCACCGTTCTTTCCACTCGGCCACCTCTGCGAGGCTATGACAGCTGCGACTGATGGAGCATTGAAAATTGAAAGTTAAAGATGTCTGCGATGGTATCGCAGACTCTCGGACGGAAGTGAAGATTGAAGATTGAATGTTGAATGTTGAATGTTGGAAATTGGCTTCGCCGACTCTCTTAATGCGAGCGTTGTGCGGCTCAGGGTTGCGGCTGTTGAGGTGTATGCCGTGGAGGCCGTATAGCGGGGTGAGGTGATAGTGGTCGTGTAGCACCAGCCTGCAGCGAAGCGTGTCAGGGATCTGCCGTATCAGCCGTTCCATGTCCTCAGCGCTGCTCCCAGGCTTGCGCAGGTGTATGAGGTCTGCGATGCCGTTGCTGAGCATTACGGCTATCTCCCCAGCCTCACCCGGGAAGAATTCGGGCAGTGTTATTACGACTTTTGTCATAGGGGTATTGAACATTGGCTTCGCCGACCCGCTCAGGACGCTCCTTGAGCGTCAAGCGCATCATAGCCGCCTTTCCTCACGCTGTTTTTATCATCTTGAGATGGTCGAAGGAGCCGTCCCAGTCTTTCCACACGGGCTCTATGCCGCGTGAACGCAGTGCCTGTGCTATCTCCTCGACGCTACGGTCGTCGCTGACGGTGAACTGCTCCAGCGCCTGTGGGTAGGTGTAGTATCCACCGGGGTTCACCCTGCTTGCTGCCGACATGGTGGTGACACCCAGCGTACACATATTATTACGGATATACTCAGGCTCACGGGTAGAATAGGAGATGTCTACGTCGTGGTCGAAGATACGCATGGCGAAGGTGACCTGCGCCAACTCACGGTCGCTGACCAGGCAGTTGGGCTGGAAACCCTCGTTCTGTGCGGGTCGCATGCGCGGGAAGTTGACGCTGTACTTCGTGCGCCAATAGCGTTTCTGCAGGTAGCGCAGGTGATAGGCCATCATCGTCACGTCGGTCTTCCAGTCCTTCTCCAGTCCCAGCAGGGCTCCCATGCCGATGGAGTGGACGCCAGCCATTCCCATGCGGTCGAAGCCGTCGACGCGCCATTCGAAGCGGCTCTTCATGCCACGGGGGTGATAGTTCTGGTAGTGGGCGGCGTTGTAGGTCTCCTGAAAGCATATCACGCCGTTCATGCCGTGGTGCGTCAGCATCTCATAGTCCTCGGTGGAGAGCGGCATCACCTCTATCTTGAGGTTGGAGAAATAGGGCTTGGCGCGGTCAAGGGCCTCTGCCAGGTATTTGGGTCCGGCCTTGGCGGGGTTCTCTCCCGTCACGATGAGGAGATTCTCGAAAGGTCCGAGCTGCTTGATGGCCTTGTACTCGTCCTCACACTGGTCGATGGTGAGGATGGTGCGCGCCATGGGGTTCTCGCGGTGGAAGCCGCAGTAGACGCAGCTGTTGGAGCATGAGTTGGTGATATAGAGCGGTATGAACATCGACATTGTCTTGCCGAAGCGCTCCCGCGTGTACTTCTGCGACAGACGTGCCATCTGCTCCAGGTAAGGCTCGGCAGCAGGCGAGATGAGAGCCATGAAGTCTTCTACATCACAATGCTCCTTGGCCAGGGCGCGACGCACGTCGAGGTCGGTCTTTGAGGCAATCTTACAGGTTGTCTCGTCCCATGATATCTTTTTTAATTCTTCACTAAACACGATATGGGCGAATTAACGAATTAACAAATTTACAAATTAACGATGTGGGTTTGTAGTGTGCGTAGGTCTATTGTCCAGAGACGGTCTATGAGCGGTTCGCCGTAGTGGCAGATGAGCTGCAGCACCTGACTGGCTTCCACCGTTCCCACCATGGCTGGCGTGACGCCTATTACTGCCTTTCCGGGATGGGGCATGGTGCGTGCCTCGTCTTCATCAATGATGGTGCGGTAGGTGGCCTTCCCCATGCACAGCACGCTCACCTGTCCTTCGAGGCCGTTGATGGCACCGTAGACGTAGGGCTTGCCCTGCTGGCTACAGGCATCGCTGATGGCGAAGCGTGCCTCGAAGTTGTCTGTGCCGTCAACTACTATGTCGTAGCCACTGACGAGCTCTGCGGCATTCTCCTTGGAGAACAGACACTGGTACGTCTCTACGTGGATGTCACCATTGCTGTCGAGCAGCCTGCGCCTGGCGCACTGCACTTTGGGCACACCCATGTCGGCAGCGCCATACAGCACCTGCCGGTGGAGGTTGGTGATGCTCACCACGTCGTTGTCGACCAGTCCGAGGGTGCCCACACCGGCTCCGGCAAGGTAGGTGGCGATGGGTGAGCCGAGGCCTCCCATACCCACGATGAGCACCCGTGCCGCAGCAAGGCGTGCCTGCCCCTCCTTGCCTATCTCGGGGAGCAGTATCTGCCTGTCGTACCTTCCTTCCATCAGAGTTTGCGCAGGTCGTGGGTGAGCTTTGCGGCGCAGAAGTTCGGGCCGCACATGGTGCAGTACTCCCCATCGGTATGGCCTGCCTCCTCAAAATACTGTAGGGCACGCTCGGGGTCGAGGGAAAGATGGAACTGGTCGCGCCAGCGGAAGTCAAAGCGTGCCTTGGATAGAGCATTGTCGCGCACCTGAGCCCCGGGATGTCCTTTGGCCAGGTCGGCAGCATGGGCCGCTATCTTATATGTCACCACACCCGTGCGCACATCCTCCCTATTGGGCAGCGCGAGGTGTTCCTTCGGCGTGACATAACAGAGCATCGCCGTGCCGAGCCATGCTATCTGTGCCCCGCCAATGGCAGAGGTGATATGGTCGTAGCCTGGGGCGATGTCGGTGACGATGGGTCCGAGGGTGTAGAAGGGTGCCTCGTGGCAGTGGTCCAGCTGCCGTTCCATATTCTCGCGAATCTTATGCATGGGCACGTGGCCTGGACCTTCGATGAATGCCTGCACGCCCTTGTCCCAGGCGCGTGTCACGAGTTCGCCCATAGTGTCGAGCTCCGCAAACTGTGCTGCATCATTGGCATCGGCGGTGCAGCCGGGACGCAGACCGTCGCCCAGAGACAGTGCGGTGTCGTATTGCGCCACGATGTCGCAGATATCGTCGAAGTGCTCATAGAGGAACGACTCCTTCTTGTGGATGAGGCACCATTTGCTCATGATTGAGCCGCCGCGGCTCACGATGCCGCATAGACGCGTATCGGCCAGATGCACGTTATGCAGACGTATGCCGGCATGGATGGTGAAATAGTCCACGCCCTGCTCACACTGCTCTATGAGCGTATCGCGGAAGATATCCCATGAGAGGTCTTCCACCTTGCCGTTGACCTTCTCCAGGGCCTGATAGATGGGCACTGTTCCTACTGGCACGGGGCAGTTGCGGATAATCCATTCGCGCGTCTCATGGATGTTGGCGCCGGTGGAGAGGTCCATGAGCGTGTCGCCGCCCCATTTGCAGCTCCATACGGCCTTGTCCACCTCTTCCTCTATCGACGAGGTGGTGGCAGAGTTGCCTATGTTTGTGTTTATCTTCACGGCGAAGTTGCGGCCTATAATCATCGGCTCAGCCTCGGGGTGGTTGATATTGGCAGGCAACACGGCACGTCCGCGTGCTATCTCGTCACGCACGAACTCCGGAGTGATATGTGTCTTGATGCCCAAGGCCTCACAGTTCATGTTCTCCCTGATGGCCACATACTCCATCTCGGGTGTGATGATGCCGGCCTTGGCGTATGACATCTGCGTGATATTCTTGCCCAGAGCGGCACGGCGCGGCAGCTGTATATGCTCAAAGCGCAGGGCATCAAGAGAATGGTCGGCCAGGCGTTGCTTGCCATATTCACTCGTCACCTCCGGCAGCTGCTCTGTGTCGTTGCGGTCAAGGATCCACTGCTGACGCATCCTGGGCAGGCCTTTCTTCAGGTCCACCTCGATATTGGGGTCGGAGAAAGGACCGCTGGTGTCGTAGATGTACACTGGGGCATTCTCCTCATAGGAGGGTACCCCGTTCTTGTCTTTCGTCACGGTAGGCGTGAGGTTCACCTTTGTCATTCCTACCTTGATGAATGGGAAGAGACGGCCTGACATGTAGGCCTTCTCTCTCTTGGCGTATGCTTTATTGTCGTTGGGCATGGGACAAATTAACAAATTAACGAATTAACGAATTAACAAATTAACGAGAGGCTCTCGTGTAATCATAATTCTCAATTTTGACTTCGTCGACCCACTCAGGATGCTTCTTGATACGGCAAGCGTATCATAGTCGCCTCGTTCGGGGTTTAATTCTCAATTCTCAATTTAGGAACGCTGTCAGGGGGCTTGATGCCTCTGCGCTGTCGCTGACGCTGCCCAGTCCGGCCTCATAGGCCATCCTGCCTGCTATGACGGCCTGGCGGAACGCATCGGCCATCTGCACGGGGTCGCCGGCAACGGCAATGGCGGTATTGACGAGGCAGCAGTCGGCACCCATCTCCATCGCCTCTGCGGCGTGGCTTGGGGCTCCGATACCTGCATCCACCACTACGGGCACCGAGGCCTGCTCTATGATAATCTGCAGAAAGTCCTTCATGCGCAGTCCCTTGTTGGTGCCGATAGGTGCCGCGAGAGGCATCACCGTAGCTGCTCCGGCCTCTTCGAGGTGCTTGCAGAGCGTAGGGTCGGCCTGGCAGTAGGGCAGCACCACGAAGCCCAGCTTCACCAGCTGCTCCGTAGCCTTCAGCGTCTCCACCGAGTCAGGCAGCAAGTAGCGCGGGTCGGGGTGTATCTCCAACTTCAGCCAGTTGGTGCCGAAGGCCTCCCTTGACATCTGTGCGGCAAAGACGGCCTCCTCGGCATTACGCACTCCGGAGGTGTTGGGCAGCAGCTGTATGTTGGGATTCTGAATGACATGCTGCAGCAGGTCATCATGTTCGTCTTCCAGCTCCACGCGCTTCATGGCTACGGTAACCATCTCCGTTGCCGAAGCCTTGATGGCCTGGGCCATCACCTCGTTGTTCATGAATTTTCCTGTTCCCAGGAACAGACGGGAGTTGAACTCACGTCCGGCAATTACGAGTTTCTTCATTATGTAAAGGTGGGTTCTTTTAATTCCCACTAAGAGTTTAACATTGATGGGTAATCTTTCTTTTCGGCTGTTTTTTGCTTTTATGCGTGACATTTTGTCAA
>LXOW01413688.1_pt1 | contig 13979 bp, 14 predicted proteins | sample 1368591 | NCBI WGS metagenome assembly LXOW01 (sample SAMN04884650, study PRJNA319009) | bovine gut metagenome | isolation source: Cow rumen | host: Bos taurus | place: Italy: Legnaro (PD) | collected 2014-07-09
CTGTTCATGAGTTGCGGGTCGATGTGCTTATTGCCGCCTTCGATGCCACCGCCGTGGAACCACACGACAACGGGCGCATCCTTGAGTTCGGTGGGGTAATAGACGTCGAGCTTGCAACGTTCCTGGGCATAGGAGGCCTGGTCGATTGGGACGTTCTTGCCTTGCAAGCGTCCTTCGGCCGAGCGAGTCGTTTGGTCGTTTGGGAGGGTGGATGAATCCCTGTAGGGGATGTCGTTCTCCTGCTTGTACTGCGCCAATGCGATGGTCGGAAGCATCCATAGGAGCGCGAAGATTGTGATAATAGTCTGTCTCATACGTTCGGCTTTTGTTGGGTAACTTGATAAACTATGCTAATTCTTTGTGCAAAGATAGCGATAATTCAGTAATTATCNNGTTATTATGCGTATGATTGACCAGATTATTGCCTTTAATAAAGAGTTCGTGGCACAGAAGGGTTAAGAGAAGTATCTGACCAGTAAGTACCCTGACAAGAAACTGGCCGTACATTGGCCGCTACACCAACGCCGTCTATACTGTTAGGGACTTAATTCGTTGTTTAAGGGGTTATTTTTACTTTTTTGAAAAAAAAAAGGCGAAAAGTTTTGGGGGTTCGGAAAAAAGTATTACCTTTGCACCCGCAATCGAGAGAGATGCTCTTCAGAAATGAAGAAANNGCACAACCTTGCCAAGGTTGGGGTCGCGGGTCCGAGTCCCGTTTTCCGCTCCACATTTTGAACAAAAGAGCGATGTCAATTTGGTATGACATTGTAAAAATGCCCAGGTGGCGGAATTGGTAGACGCGCACGTTTCAGGTGCGTGTGCCGCGAGGCGTGCAGGTTCGAGTCCTGTTCTGGGCACTCTTTTTTTTTCATGTGTTGACATATGTTGGAGAGGTGGCGGAATTGGTAGACGCGCTACTTTGAGGGGGTAGTGTCAATTGCGACGTGGGAGTTCGAGTCTCCTCCTCTTCACCATTTCGACACTATGTTTTGACAGAAATGCGGAAATAGCTCAGTTGGTAGAGCACAACCTTGCCAAGGTTGGGGTCGCGGGTCCNNTTTTTTTATTTTAGGAAAAACATCCATTCAAATGAATTTATATCTGCGGTATTTTGATAGAGAGGCACTCGTTTCGAGTGTCGATGAAGCTATTGATTTTTTGGGAAACATTGAAGAGATTGGCATGAATGAGGTGCTGGAAGCTGACATCCGTGATTATGTGGCCAGTGATGTGTTCTTTCCAAAACGATATAAAATCCGTCCGCGCGTGTACTTTATTATTATAAAGACAGAAGCGGCTACCATGCAGGACTTCAAAGAAAAGAAAGCTGTGAGGAGCCATGTAGACATGCATGTAAAGGAGAGCAGTCCTTCTGTGACCATGATGAAACTGAATGAGGAGCGGCCTGGCTGGTATGAGGGAACTATTGATTTCAAACGTGTGTTGATGGTTCCAGGCACAGGGAAGTTCCAGTATCGTGATACCCATTTTGTCGCTCAAGTCAAGGCCAATTCACCTCAGGACTGTTATAATAGGATTGTCGAACATCTGAGACCTCGAGTTGACGAGCGCAGTCAGTTCCCGTCGGCCAAGGGTAAGAATTTCAAATACCGTTTTCTGGGCGTTGCCAAAAGTTAATCGTATAAACGCGTAAGGTTTGGTTCATGAATAAGGTAATGCTAATCGGCAATGTGGGCAAGGAACCTGAGGTGCGCTATGTGGATCAGGGACAGCCGGTTGCCCGTCTGACGATGGCCACTACAGAACGTGGCTATACGCTTCAGAATGGTACGCAAGTGCCTGAGCGTACAGAGTGGCATAATGTTATTTTGTGGAAAAGACTTGCGGAGATTGTAGAACGTTATGTGCATAAGGGTGACAAGCTTTATATAGAGGGGCGCATCCATTATGCCTCATACGATGACAAACAGGGCAAACGACAGTTTTATACCGAGATTTGGGCAGATAACATGGAAATGCTTACTCCGCGTTCTACAACGCAGCAGCAAGCTCCGACGAATTCATAACGGATTGGTTCGCCATTTGTAGTTTCTGAAATGGACTATCTTCAACAACTGTTTAGCGAAGTTTGTTTCCTCCCTCCTACCATTGGGGCAATAATTGCTATTGTGCTGGCAGCCTTGCTTATGGTTCTGTCGGGTTTTGCCTCGGGTTCGGAGATTGCTTTTTTCTCGCTCTCGCCGACAGACCTCAGCGAACTGGATGAGGAGAAGAATGCTGTTGACGGCAAGATTCAGCAGCTGCGTGCCGACTCTGAGCGAACGTTGGCCACTATCCTCATAACCAATAATTTGGTCAATGTGACGATTATCATGCTGTGCAACTATTTCTTTGCTCATGTCATCAGCTTTGGCAATGCTGTATGGCTGCAGTTCGTGGTTGTAACAGTGTTTCTGACATTTCTCTTACTGTTGTTTGGCGAAATCATTCCCAAGGTATATAGTGGTCAACATGCCCTGGCTATGTGTCGCCGTTTCGCACCTTCCATTGCAGTGCTCAGTCGCTTGTTCCGTCCGCTTTCATTCGTGCTGATTCGTTCTGGTGTCCTTGCTGGCAAAGTAGTGCAGAAAGAGAACCATGTGCTTAGTGTAGATGATCTGGAACAGGCACTGGAGCTCACTGATAAGGCCGACATTAAGGAAGAGCAGAACATGCTTGAGGGCATTGTGCGTTTTGGTGATGAGACTGCCAAGGAAGTGATGACCAGTCGCCAGGATATAATTGACCTCGATTTCCGTTCCCCGTTCCCTGACGTAATAAAGTGTATCGTTGAGAGCAATTACTCGCGCATTCCCGTCTATCAGGATTCCATCGACAATATCCGGGGCATCCTATATATCAAGGATTTATTGCCCCATCTGACGAAGCCTGCTTCATTCCGGTGGCAGTCGCTCATACGTCCGCCCTATTTCGTGCCAGAGACGAAAAAAATAGATGACCTGTTGCGTGATTTTCAGGAGAACAAGGTGCACATTGCTATTGTGGTGGACGAGTTTGGAGGAACCAGTGGCCTTGTTACCCTGGAGGATATTCTTGAGGAGATAGTGGGTGAGATTAACGACGAGTATGACGAAGAGGAGAAAAACTATGTTCGGCTAAACGCCAATACCTATATTTTTGAAGGCAAGACTCTGCTGACCGACTTTTACCGCATCCTGAAAATTGATAATGAAGAGTTTGAGGAGGTGGAAGGAGAGGCCGACACGCTGGCAGGGCTATTGCTAGAGCTGAAAGGTGACTTTCCCAAGCCTCATGAGCATATAGAGTATCGTCATTTCAAGTTCGAGATCATCGAAATCGACGGTCATCGCATTGCCAAGATAAAGGTTGTGGTCAGTAAGGAGGACGCTGATGCCACTGATTAACATCCGTAGGGTTGCGCCATGTATCCGTCTGGGGCTTTGGCGTATCAGTGAATCAGCCGACACACCTCGCCAGCGAGAACGGCAGTCCGTGCAGGCGCTGTTGGCTGCCATGACGGGTGACGACACGTTGACCATCGGGCATGAGGTCAGTGGAAAGCCTTTCATCTTCCGTTCTACTTCCCAAGACTATCCTCCCTGTGCCATTTCCATTAGCCATACGCGTGGCTATGCAGTGGTCATGCTTTCCGATGGTGAGCAGATAGGCGTGGACATTGAATATCGTTCAGACCGTGTGGAGCGGATTGCTTCGCGTTTTATCCGTCCAGACGAAAAGGTTGAGACCATCGATGAAATGCTGCTTGTCTGGTCGGCGAAGGAAGCCGTTTACAAACTCTTCTCAGAGGATCATCTTGCTTTCTTTGACATGCGGACACTCTCCATTGACTCCACAATTCTGCGTATGGAAAACCTTAAGCGCAAAATAGCCGTCGATGTTCATTATGAGTTCACCGACGACTATGTACTTACTTATGTCCTGATGCCTGAATCCTGACGCTACCAGCCCAGTTCGTCAAGTCCTGCGGCTTTATACCACTGCATTTGATTGATGGTTGTGTTCTGCAGGTTGATGAGGTATTTGCTGCTGTTTTGCGGTACGAACATGCTAACGCCCCCATAGCGTTCTTCTGTCACTTCAAAGTCGCGGAAAAACGTGCCGTTGTAGTCTATGTAGGGAACGTGGCCATCGCTCATCCACACATCCACCATAACCTTGTAGGGTACGGCAGCGTTGAAAGTGCGTTTCCATTCCTGATATACATTTTCCTCGGCAATGCTCAAGATAAAGTCATTCATATCGAACAGGGTCTTGTCATAGTAGTAGATAAGCCCGCTGACGCTAGGATAGCCTTCGCCGTTGCTAATAGGCTCCAGACTCTGTTTCAATGCGGTCTTCGTGGCCTGTGCCAGATTTTCCATCTCGCTGGTTTTCACCACGGCCATTGGCTCGCGGTAGCCATACGAGACCTGTTCATAGTAGGCTGCGGCGGCTTGCTGATAGAAGTCGTCACGCTGACTGAACAGGGCCGGAATCACCGTCTGATAAGGTGCTCCTTCACCAGGTATTTCAGCAGCCGAAGCGATGATGTAGTCGGCGACATTGCGTAGCTCGTATGCCGACTCCACGCTTTGGAAGCAGCAGCAGTCGGCGAAGATGAAGCGCAGGTGGGGTAGTGTTGACAGCGCTAGAGCCATGTCGGGAATGTTCATCCATTCCTCGCCGTTGGTAGTGTCCTGGGCGTAAGCATGTCGCGGTCCGCCACTTCTGGACTTCGAAGAGTTGTGGATAATCCATCCGTCAGCATGTCCCCACAGAACCAATCCGTAGTTTTTCGCCTCATAGTTGTCAGTCATCCATTTCAGGGCGTTTTTCAGCGTCTCAGTATTACTGGATTTCGACTCCTTTTCCATTGTCATCACTCTGACGGTATCGCCTTTCTCCACCTTCATGAAATAGGGTAGTTTTCCTTGCCGGTCAACATACATCAGCAGATTATTGCCTTCGGTCAACTCCGCGCTGCCTTGCATCAGTTGTCTCACATCGCTTGCGATGAAGCTTTCCAGATTGTTGTCACCGGCAATATAAACCAGCACGCTCTGAGCGGCCAGTTCTTTCTCCTTCTCGTCTTTGTCCTTATGGCAGGCCGTCAGGAGCATTCCTGCTGCCAGCACCATCATGATCGTCCTTGTCATTCTGTTGTAAATTTTCTGCAAAGGTACAAAATAATTATGAATTATTGATGGCGAATTGTGAATTATTTCGTATCTTTGCAATTCAAATGGAAAAGTTCATGAATAAAACTGCTATATTTCTGATACTCTGTCTTGTCGTGTCTATTGTCTGCGAGGCGGCACCGCGTCGTCGCAAAACAACTCGCCGTCGGGCGGCTGCGCGTCGCAGTGTCAAACATGTCGCTAAGCCCGTTAAGCTGACGTGTCATGATATTGACCCTTTCCGCACCTGCGAAGATACCTGTACGCATGTTCATGGCATCGATATCAGTCATTACCAGAATGAGGTGTTTTGGAAAGCCGTCGGCGATGAGACCAATATGGCCTACGTCTATTTGAAATGTACGGAGGGCAGCGACAATCAGGATCCCCGCTACTTGCAGAACATTGAGATGGCCCATAGCCATGAGTTGAAGGTGGGCAGTTATCATTTTTTCCGTCCTAAGGTAGACTTGCGTCTTCAGTTGCACAATTTCAAGGCACAGTGCTTGCCTGCCGAGCAAGACCTCATTCCCATGCTGGATGTGGAGACCACGGCAGGGCTGTCGACAGAACAGTTTTGCGACTCATTGACCAAGATGCTTCAGCTGATGGAAGATGCATACCATCAGAAACCTCTCGTCTATACATACAGGAATTTCTATAACAATCATTTGCAGGGCCGGCTTGATGGTTATCCGCTGATGATTGCCATGTATAGTGACGAGCAGCCCGAATTAGCCGACGGTCGTGACTACATCATCTGGCAATATACTTGCAAAGGTCGTCTGAGCGGTGTAAAAGGAGAAGTTGATAAAAGCCGTCTGATGAGCGGTCATACGTTAAAAGAACTCTATTATGTCAGATAAGCGAACATCACTGACGCCCATCATTGTGGGCACAGTCATTGCACTGCTGGGTATCCTTACCGGCCTCTATGTTGCCGACAACGCCAAGCAGCAGCTTGCGGTCGCCCAGTTGCCTGTGGCGCAAGCTGAGGAAATGCCTCTAATTGTTGAAGACCCGGTTGTCGGAGAAGAGTCCTTACCTTCGATGGATTCAGGCGAGGATGAGGCCAACACGGTACTGTCGGAGTTGCCTGCTCTTGACCCTGTCGTGATAGACCCGGAAGTGACACCTCAAATAAAGCAGCCAAGAAAGTTGCACTCTAAGGCCTCCCGGCGAAAGACTGTTCCTTCTGGTCGTGCCCGTAATACACGTGCCAGTAAAAAGCGCAGTGTGGTGAAGAGGCAAGCTCAGGCCGACGTAGATGATTTCGTGGAGCTGTCGTCTGAGGAAGTGGCACGGGTATTGTCGATAGAGAAGGGTAGGGCAGAATAGGCCAGAGCAGCGCCGATGGCTGTGCAGTACTCTGAAAACTTTGGTATGTGAAAACGCACATTGTATAGCTTCTCCAGCGCAGGGAAGATTTCCTTGCATTGTGGGAGTAGCGACAAGTTGCCAATGAGCACCATGTCGCGGCATCCCGTTCCCTGGGCTGCCAGCATGGCGGCTGAACCGATGCTCTGGAGTACCATTGAAATGATGCCGCAGGCAATGTCCTCCTTCGAAGCGTCGTTTTGTGCACGGGCGAAAATACTGGCAGTGGCTTCCATGGGCAGTCCGGGAAGAGGTTGGGCCGATATGTCACCGATGAGTAGGTTGATGTGGCTGATGTCTCCCTGCATGGCCAGTGCCGAAACCTGTTTTATGTCGCTAGTGTTGAGCATGATGCGCGATAATCCCTGAAGTGTTCCTCCGCCTATTCCGATGCCTCCTATATGCTTGATGTCATCACCATTACACATGACAAATGAAGTGCCGGTTCCCATGGAAACAACAATGGCATGGTCTAAGTGCGACTCATAGCGTGCCCCCAGAGCATCAGCCAGAAACTCATCACACCGGGTGGTGTTCACACCGTAGACATTGCTTTTCACATAGGCGGCTCCAACGCCTGTCATCATCACATGTTCCACCTCATTGAGCATGATGGTGTTGTCATGCAGATATTTGCCAAAGGCTCCATAGAGCGAAGTGATGGGGTCGGCAGCAGTAATGCGAATAGGTGCCGACGGCTTGCCGTCGCGCAATCCTACAATTTTTGTGGTCGAAATGCCCACATCTATTCCTATAATCATTTGTTCTGAGTTTTCTTAGAGTTTCCCTTGCTCCCCCAAGTATGAATCCTTGAATCCAAGGAAATAGAGCACGCCGTCCAGGCCGATGGTGTTGATGCTCTGTTTGGCATTGGCCACTACACGGGGTTTGGCATGGAAGGCAATGCCAAGTCCAGCCTCGCTTATCATGGGCAAGTCGTTGGCACCGTCGCCTACGGCAATGGTCTGTGCCAGGTTTACCTTTTCCACTTGGGCAATTAGCTTCAACAGTTCAGCCTTGCGGTGTCCGTCCACTATTTCGCCTACGTATCTGCCGGTCAGTTTTCCGTCTTCGCCCACTTCCAACTCGTTGGCGTAGACATAGTCAATACCGTAGCGGCGTTGCAAATACTCGCCAAAGTATGTAAATCCACCGCTGAGAATGGCAATTTTGTAGCCGCAGCGTTTTAGGATGGTCATCAGCCGGTCGGTTCCCTCTGTGATGGGCAGATGCTCGGCAATATCCTGCATCACGTTGACATCCAGTCCCTTCAGCAGTGACACCCTACGTGTAAAGCTCTCCTTGAAGTCTATCTCGCCGCGCATGGCACTCTCAGTGATGGCTTTCACCTCAGCACCCACGCCAGCTCGCTCGGCCAGCTCGTCGATACATTCTGTTTGGATGAGGGTGGAGTCCATGTCGAAGCATATCAGTCGTCTCATGCGGCGAAACATGTCATCGCGCTGGAATGAGCAGTCTATTTCCATTTCAGACGACAGGCGGAGGAATTCTAGCTGCATCTGCTGCCTGTCACGCGGCTCCCCACGCAGCGAGAACTCGATGCAGGCGCGTATGTGCTTGGCTGGGTTCTTGATGCTCTTGCGTCCGGTCATGCGGCGAATGGCATCGATGTTGAAGCCTTGGTCGGCAATGACACGTGTGGCAGCCTCTATCTGGCGTGCTTCCAGTTGTCGGCCCATCACCATGAGGATATAACGGTTTTTCCCTTGGTGGCCCACCCATTCCTCATATTCGTCATCGCCGATAGGTGAGAAACCAATGTTCACCCCCAGCTCGGTGGCCTTGAACAGCAGTTCCTTCATCACCTGACCACTATGTGCCTCGTCCATGCGGATGAGGATGCCTAAAGACAGGGTGGAGTGGATGTCGGCCTGGCCGATGTCCAATATCTGCGCGTCGTATCTGGCGAGAATACCCATGATAGAGGCTGTCAGGCCCGGACGGTCTTGTCCGGTGATACGAACCAATATTTGCTCTTCGCGATTATTTTGTTCCATAGGGTTGTTTTTCCAGTAAGTCTGGTCTGAGTTGGCGTGTACGTTCCAAGGCCTGTTCCAGCTCCCAGTTTCGGATTTTTGCCTCGTTGCCGCTGAGCAGTATGTCGGGCACTTTCCAGCCTTTGTAGTCGGCAGGGCGCGTGTAGATGGGGGCAGCGAGGAGATCGTCCTGGAAACAGTCTGAGAGGGCACTCTGCTCATCACCGATGACGCCAGGGACTACGCGTACAATGGCATCGGCCATGATGGCTGCTGCAAGCTCTCCGCCTGTCAGCACGTAGTCGCCGATGCTGATCTCGCGAGTGATGAGATGGTCGCGTATGCGCTGGTCGATGCCCTTGTAGTGGCCGCAGAGTATAATGATGTTACCTAGCAGCGACAGTTCGTTGGCTATATGTTGGTTGAACTGTTCACCATCGGGCGAGGTGAAGATTACTTCGTCATAGTCTCTTTCTGCTTTAAGGGCCGAGATACAACGGTCGATAGGCTCGCATTGCATGACCATGCCAGCTGATCCACCGTATGGATAATCATCTACGCGACGCCACTTGTCTAAAGTGTAGTCGCGCAAATTGTGAAGGTGAATTTCCGCCAGTCCTTTCTTTTCTGCACGGGCCAGGATGGACTCATGCACAAAGCCTTCAATCATTTCGGGCAGGACGGTGATAATATCTATTCTCATCCTCAAATCCCAAATACGCTTGAACTATCCAAGGTATTTCATCAGGATTTTGGCATTGCCAGAATCGCGAAGCTTGGCGATGCTTTTTTCACGGATTTGGCGAACGCGCTCACGGGTCAACCCTAGCTGGTCGCCGATTTCCTCAAGTCCTTTTTCATGGCAACCAATGCCAAAGCACTCACGGATAATGGTGATCTCACGTTCTTTCAATACCTTTGTAAGTACGGAGTTCAGCTCCTGTGCCATTGACTCATGGTCAACCTGACGGTCGGTACGGCTGTCGTCGCCGCTGGCCATCACGTCGAGCATGCAGTTGTCTTCACCGTCTTGGAACGGAGCATCTATCGACACGTGATGACCGTCGGCCATCATCGACTGTCCGATTTTCTCCTCGTCCATGTCTGTAGCTTCTGCCAGCTCGCTCACCGAGGGGTGGCGCTGGTTTTCCTGCTCAAACTTGTTTATTTCGTGGCTGATTTTATTCAATGAGCCAACCTGATTCAGGGGCAGACGTACTATACGGCTCTGCTCGGCAATAGCCTGAAGAATGCTCTGACGAATCCACCATACGGCGTAGGAGATGAACTTGAAACCGCGGGTCTCGTCAAATTTCTGTGCAGCTTTAATCAGACCGATGTTGCCTTCGTCAATCAGGTCGGTCAGCGTCAGTCCCTGGTGTTGGTACTGCTTGGCCACCGACACGACGAAGCGCAGGTTGGCAGTCACAAGCTTGTCCTTGGCACGCTCTCCCTCAAGGCCACCCTTGCGGATTTTCTGTGCCAGTTCAATTTCCTCATCAATGCTGATAAGAGGTGCACGACCAATTTCTACCAGATATTTGTCGAGAGCTTCGCTCGAACGGTTGGTGATACTCTTTTGAATTTTTAGTTGTCTCATTTTTTCTTCTCCTCTTTCTTCTTTTTCGTCTTAACTATCTGAAATCTAGACTTATACGTAAAAAGTCTTTAAATTGCGGTGCAAAGTTACAAAAAATATTCTATATTTTGAACGCTCGCGCGAAGAATTTTTAGTTAAAAAATTAAAATCTGTTCAGCCCAGCCTCATAGCGTGGTCTATGCAGAGTGGTAGTTCTTCTTCATAATGGGTGACCATGATAAGGGTCTTAGAGGAGTCTTGGCAGTATTCTTCGATGATGTCTTTCACCAGTTGTTGGCGTTGCATGTCAAGTCCGTGCATCGGCTCGTCGAGAATCAGCAAGTTGGGGTTTTTCACAAAGGCCCTAGCCACGAGCACCATGCGCTGCTCGCCGCTGGATAGTTGCATGAATGACCGGTCGGCCAGCCCCTCGATGCCGAATCTTTTCATCCATTCCAGGCATTGTTTCCGTTCAGTCTCATTGACATGGACATAGAGTCCTACCGTATCTTTCAGTCCGCTTGCCACAATGTGCAGAGCGGGCAGGTTGCGCTGATAGGAACGGTGCAGTTCTGGAGAGACATAGCCGATGCGGCTCTTGATTTCCCAGATGCTCTCGCCGGTTCCTCGTTGGTGGCCGAAGAGCCTGATGTCGCAGGCGTAGGCTTGGGGATTGTCGGCGCATATCAGCGACAGCAGCGTCGACTTGCCGCTGCCGTTGCGTCCTGACAGCGACCACCGCTGGCCTTGCAGTACCGTCCACGACAGGTCTTTTAGGATGGTACGCTCATTGTAGCGGATGGTGATATTGTTCATGCTGATGACTTCAGGAGCCGATGCTTCCGATGTTACTGCGAGCTGTGGTGGTGCCGTCTGTTGAGTACAAACGGCGGCCATAAACTCCTGCTGGGGTGTGGTCCGGATGATTTCGTCTACAAAGTCGGGAATGTCTCCGGGACGTGAAACGACCAAGTAGAGCTGTATCCCATGCGCTTTCAGGACGGCCAGTTGCTGGCTGAGTTGAAGCCTGGCCTCTTTGTCCAGGCCGATGAAGGGATTGTCGAGGATGAGCACCTTGGGGGTAGCCATCAGCGTCTTTACCAGTTGCATCTTGCGCAGTTCGCCGCTGGAGAGTGCAATGACGTACTCACTTAACAGCCTATCCATGCCCATCAGGGTGTAAAGCTCCTGTTGAAGGTTCCGTCGCTCTGGGGTATCGGCTCCCGACATCAGGAACGAGCGTTCCAGTGCTTGTCCTACTCGTGGGGTCTCTTCGTCAATGTCATGCTGGTTCCATCGCTGTTGAAGGTAATAGCTGCGGTCGGTAGCTGTGCCGTATGCATCGCAGAAAGCCATATAGCGAACGCGGTCGCTCTTCATCTCGCGTCGCATCTTTTCCATGAGCTGAGTCTTGCCGCTGGCATTTAGCCCGACAATTGCTATTGCTTTGGTTTCCATATCTTTGTCTGGTTTTTGTTCACGAAATCCTTCCATCCCTTGTAGTGGGGAGCATCCGTGTTGGGTCGCCCCATCTGCATGTAATGACAATAGGCCGCAGCCAGTGCGTCGGTAGCATCCATGAAACGGCCTATCTCTTCCTTGGGAATTTTCAATAGCTTCTGCAACATGCCTGCCACCTGTTCCTTTGAGGCACTGCCATTTCCTGTCAGTGCCATCTTGATTTTCATCGGCGCATATTCGTGGATAGGCACGCTGCGCTCGATGGCGGCAGCGATGGCCACGCCCTGCGCACGGCCCAGTTTCAGCATCGACTGCACGTTCTTGCCGAAAAAGGGAGCCTCGATGGCCATCTCGTCGGGCAAATAGGACTGGATGATGCCCGTCACACGTTCAAAAATATGACCAAGTTTCAGGTAGCCGTCTTCAAACTTTCTCAGGTCGATGATGCCCATGGTCACCATCTCCGCATGCTGGCCGATGTTGCGGTTTCCTGGCTGCCCGTTTGTGACGCGCAGCACGCCGTAGCCCATAATATTTGTTCCGGGGTCGATGCCTAGAATAATCTTCTCCATAATTTTGTCTGCAAAGTTAGTCATTTTTCCCGTCAAATAGGAAATTTCTTTTGCAATTATTTGGGAAATTCAAATTTTTCCATTATTTTTGCAGGCTGAAAACAGCTATTGAGATGGAAGGAACAGATAAGTTTGAATCAAATATCAACAAAAGCGACTACAAAATCCTGATTGTCGATGATGTGGTGAGTAACGTGCTTTTGTTGAAAATCCTTCTCAGCAATGAGAAGTTCCAGGTATGCACGGCCAATTGCGGAGAGGTGTGTATCGAGCAGACCAAGGCGGAGAAGCCCGACTTGATTTTGCTGGATGTGATGATGCCAGGCATTGACGGCTTCCAGACGGCCGGCATCCTGAAGAAGAATCCAGAGACGGCCAACATTCCTATTATCTTCCTTACCGCCCTCAATAATCCCAGTGATTTGGTGCATGGCTTTCAGGTGGGAGCCAGCGACTTCCTGACAAAACCTTTCAACAAGGAGGAGCTGATTGTTCGTGTAATGCACCAGATCGAGCTGGTAGCTGCCAAGCGACTTATTGAAAAGCAGAATGCTGAGCTGAGGGCTACCATAGGCAATCGTGACAAGATGTATTCGGTCATCGCCCATGACCTGCGCTCGCCCATGGCCTCCATTCGCATGGTGCTCAACCTGGTAGTTACAGCAGTATCGCCTGCTGCTATCGGTGATGAGCTTTTTAGCCTGTTGGATAAAGCCAATAAGGAGTCGGAAGAAGTCCACGACTTGCTTGATAATCTGCTGAAGTGGACAAAGAGTCAGACCGGTCGTTTGAGTGTGGTGACGCAGGATTTGGATTTGGACGATATCATTCCTGGTGTTGTAGACATCTTCGAAATGATTGCCTTGACGAAGAGTATCAAGTTGCAGTACCAAGGTCTGGGTTCGCTCATCGTGCGTGCCGACAACGACATGTTGAAGACTGTCGTTCGCAATTTCATGTCGAATGCCATTAAGTTCAGCCCGGAAGGCAGCACCATCGAGATCACGGTGAAGCGCGAAGGGGACTTTGCCAAGGTCAGCGTTCACGATCATGGGGTGGGCATAGCCCCGGAGCGTCTGGACAGCATCTTCCATAAGGGAGAGACCACCTACGGCACCGGTGGCGAAGAAGGCTCGGGACTGGGTTTGCAGCTGTGTGCCGATTTTGCCCGCAAGAATGGCGGTGATGTCATGGTAGAATCGGTGCTGGGCGAAGGATCGGTGTTCAGCGTGCTTATTCCACTGAAGAAGGAGTAATTGCTATAGTTGATTCAAGTATGGTGTACTGATATTTCGGTTGACAGTTTCTTGCCCAAATAATCGTGCACCAAGTGCACCTTTTCTGCATAAATTGTTGAACAACTGATAGATGGCTGGTGCATTATTAATGTAAAATGGTGCACCAATCTTGCACCAATGGTGCACTACGCAGCAAAACAACTTGTTTTGTCGAAAAAGTCAACGCCGTTTGTTGGCGTAAGCACGCCTTTTACCACAAAACAAGTTGTTTTGCTACCGAAACGTAGATCCAGGTCTCCAATACTCCATTGACGGGCGCAAAAAACAGTGGTGCACCATTTCACAGTCCTGGTGCACCATTGGTGCACCATTTTATAGCGATGGTGCACCAACTAATCTTATGAAAACCAGTCGTTTGCAAACAAAAGGTGCACTTGGTGCACGATTTTTAGGGAAGTCTTATTTGGCGCACCTGGATTTTTCTGTGGTTGCCTCCACGGACCATGGATAGCAGCATCAACTGAGGTGACATGAAAAGGCTGGCCTGACAATCCTTGTATTAACTGCATTTTTTGTTGCACTACTTGCACCTGACA
>LXOW01184639.1_pt1 | contig 13978 bp, 13 predicted proteins | sample 1368591 | NCBI WGS metagenome assembly LXOW01 (sample SAMN04884650, study PRJNA319009) | bovine gut metagenome | isolation source: Cow rumen | host: Bos taurus | place: Italy: Legnaro (PD) | collected 2014-07-09
CTTTGATGGCTGGACACGATGCCACTTTAGAAGTGGCTGACGAGCTGTTGCAAGATGCCATCAAGAATCACGGTTTCATTTGCACCAGCGACATCGAGAAGATTCGCGATTGCAACTTTTATATCGTGGCTGTCCCCACACCTGTGGATGATGATAACAATCCCGACCTCACCCCTTTGGTAGGAGCCAGTACCACCGTTGGCAAGGTCATCGGCAAGGGCGACGTGGTGGTTTACGAAAGCACCGTCTATCCTGGCGTTACCGAGGACGAGTGTATCCCAGTGGTGGAGAAGGTCAGCGGCATGAAGATGAATGTCGACTTCTACGGCGGCTACAGTCCCGAGCGTATCAACCCGGGCGACAAACTCCACACCGTGGAACATATCAAGAAAGTGACTTCGGGCTCCACGCCTGAGATTGGCAAATATATCAATGAGGTGTACAGTAGCGTCATCACTGCCGGCACCCATCTCGCCCCAACCATGAAAGTAGCCGAAGCAGCCAAAGTGATTGAGAACTCGCAACGCGACATCAACATCGCCTTTGTGAATGAACTGAGCAAGATTTTCAACAAAATGGGCATTGACACGCTTGATGTGTTGGAAGCAGCAGGCACTAAGTGGAATTTCCTGCCCTTCCGTCCAGGTTTGGTAGGAGGCCACTGCATTGGTGTAGACCCCTACTATCTGGCTCAGTGCGCTCAACGTCACGGCTACAACCCTGAGATTATTCTGGCTGGTAGACGCATGAACGATGGCATGGGCGAGTATGTGGCCATGGAGACCATCAAGCTGATGCTGAAGAAAGGCATTCAGGTCATCGACAGCGACATTCTCATCCTAGGCTTCACTTTCAAGGAGAACTGCCCCGATGTGCGCAACACCAAGGTCATCGACATTTACAAAGCTCTGAAAGAATACAATCTTGACATCACCGTCTACGACCCCTGGGCCAATCCTGCCATTGTTGAGCACGAGTACGGCATCAAGGTGGTGAACGAACTGCCCGCCAAGAAGTTCGACGCCTGCATCGCCGCCGTAGCGCACAAAAAGTTTGAAGGACTTGATGTTCCTGCTTTGCTGAAAGAGAAGCATGTTATCTTCGATGTGAAGTGCACGCTGGACAGACATTTGGTGGACGGAAGATTATAATTACAAGGCTTAAAAAATTATGTTTGAGAAGATTATTTGCAAATGGTATGATAAGGTGCTTCGTGTAAGGGCAAAACATCAATTAAGCCAATTTGCTGAGCATGGCAAAAAGGTGAGTGTGGGAATCGGTTGTGATTTCATCCCGTCACACATTCATTGTGGACATCATGTACACATTGGCCCTCATGCCTCGTTTATTGCAAGTATCGCTCATATCTATATTGGCAATTATGTTACATTTGGACCTTCTGTTACCATTAGAGGAGGAAATCATCGTACAGACTTGATAGGTAAGCATATTTATGAGATAAAAGAAGATGAGAAACTTTCCGAAAACGATAAAGATGTTGTTATTGAAGATGGTGTTTGGGTGGGCTGTAATGTGGTAATATTGATGGGAGTGAAGATTGGTAGAGGTGCCGTTATTGGAGCGGGTGCTATCGTTACAAAGGATGTACCACCCTACTCAATTGTGGGCGGTAATCCAGCCAAGGTCATTAAATATCGTTTCACAGAAGAGCAAATCAAAGAACACGAGAGAATGTTAAGAAATCGAGGAGTTTAATGTTTTTAATCATGAAAAATCTTTAGTTTAAATTATATAGTTCTGAATTATGCTTGATCTCATTCGAAAAATATATCGCTCTAGAGAATTAAAAAAGTTGTATAAAACTGTTACATCCTCTCTTACACAAGAAGGGGAAGGTTTGGAGCTTTTGCCTAGAACAACGATTCGACTAATAGAGGGGTCGACAAAAGATGATATTGTCATTCATAACAACGTTATGTTATTGGGATGTACTTTGCTTTCGGCACATCATGGAAAAATTGTAATTGGCAATAATACCAAAGTGGGGAATGGCTCACAGATTATATGTGTTGACACCGTTACCATCGGTGAATATACAACGGTTACGCAAAACGTTAAAATTGTAGACAACAATAATCATCCCCTTAATCCAGAGTATCGACAATATATGAGAGTGTCTCCTCATGGAAGTGATGCCCGCTCTATGATACATTCCGATCACAAGCCAGTTGTAATTGGACGGAACTGTTGGATTGGAGAAAACAGTCGTATCCAAAAGGGCGTTACCATTGGCGACAACTCTATAATTGCCGCTTGTTCTGTGGTAACTAAAGATGTTCCGGCCAATTGTATCGCAGCAGGCAATCCCGCCAAAATAGTGAAGACCGACATTGACCAGATACCAGCTCCGACATCATGCAAGGAGTTTAATGATTATATCGCATCAAAGAATGGGAAGTAACAGTGGAAGAATAGCCAAAAACACGGTGGCACTCTATGGGCGTTCGCTCTTAGTGCTTGCTGTATCCTTATATACGTCAAGAGTGATTCTACAGACTCTTGGCGTAGAGGATTATGGCCTTTACAATGTGGTGGGCGGTGTCATTTCCATGCTTGGTTTCCTCAACTCCACCATGCAGGCCACCTTCCAGCGCTACTATAATGTGGCTATGGGAGAAGGAAAAGAAGCGGAAATAAAAACTTTATTCCGTTCCTCATTGACTGTGCAGTTGGTTTTGTCATTGCTGGTTGTGTTTTTGGGTGAGACCGCCGGTCTATGGTTCTTGAGCAACAAACTTGTCATTCCGGAAGGGCGAATGGAAGCCGCACAGATACTTTATCAGGTAACGATTGTTTCATTCGTAATATCCATTTTCAAGGGACCATTCGCGGCTCTTATCACAGCCTATGAACGAATGAGTATTTATGCCCTCTTTTCCATCATTGAGACAGTACTCAAGTTGGGAATTGTTTTTGTTGTTCAGATAATACCGGGAGACAAACTCATCTACTATTCTCTCTTTATTTTGTTTATCCATATTGTGGACATTTCGTTGTACATAATCTTTTGTGTCAGGAAATTACCGACCACTAGCATTGGTTTCAATTGGGATAAGGGATATTTGAAGAAAATGTTGTCATTTAGCGCATGGAGTACTGTTGGCACTTTAGCTTACACCATGAAAAGTCAAGGTCTCAACATCGTGTTGAACCTGTTCTTCGGCACTGTTGTCAACGCGGCTCGAGGCGTGGCTTCACATGTGTTGAACGCCATTAACCAATTCATCCATAGTTTCCAGACAGCTTTTCGTCCACAATTGACCAAACTGTATGCCAGCGGCAACTATGCTGCAGCCATGCAGTTGTACTATAGTGCGACCAAGCTTTCGTACTATCTCATCTTTACCTTATCGCTTCCCATCCTGCTGGAAACCCCTTTTATTCTGCACATTTGGCTCGGCAACGCAGTCCCCGAATACGCAGCCGTCTTCACACGTGTTATATTATTGACAGCCTTTGTCAGCGCTTTTGCCAATCCTACCACTGCCATTGCTTACGCTACGGGTGAAATCAAGAATTTCTCTATTGTGGTCAGTTTCTTTAACCTGATGATTGTCCCCGTCGCATGGCTGTTCCTCAAACTGGGCTTTGGTCCCACCTCGGCCATGGTGGTCAGTTTGGTCTTTACCGTTCTTGTGCAAATCATCCGGCTGATTGTGGTAGCTCACATGACGGTCTTGAAAGTAGGAGATTATTTAGAGCACGTTGTCTTGCCTGTTGCCATCTATTCTGTGCTATGCCTGGCGGCTCCGCTTGCGCTGAAGTTGTTACTCGATAAAGGATGGCTGAGACTATTGCTGATATTGGTTGTTTCTGTAGTCTCATCATTCGGATTTGCTTGGCTAATCGGTCTCAACAAAAGCGAAAAGCAGTTTGTAACATCCAAGTTGAAATCCATCAGAAAAAGAAATAAAAAAGTATCATAATATGCGGCTTTCATATAAAAAGCTTTTTTCCTTTATTCATGATAAATCGCAACGGCTCATCCTCTATTATGTAGTCGTGGCAGCGATGATGTTCTACTTTATGCGTCCCGGCATATCTGTATCTATGCCTAAACGAATTGTCATGTTAGGCCTTATTGTTGCGCCAATTATTACCAATTTGCGTCTACTTCCTACAGTCTTGTTGATGTTCGTTGGAGCCGACAATGCTTCCTTTGTCCACGTCCTTCCTGTAACAGATTGGTACTATTTGGTTATAGTTTTGGCTTTTTATGCCCTTTATAGAAATAAGAGTTCTCTTTTACTTAAAGAATTAGCGATTTTTTCCTATTTTTACGTTTCAGCCATGTATTTAAACGATGTTCCAAAATGCTTCATTTGGATGGGGGTGGGCATTGTATTATGCGATATGATAAACAACAAGCAAGATTTACGATTGCTATTTCATGGTTTTCTTTTCATGACCATTTTTTTGGGAATATTGTTCTTGCTTTATCATAATGATTTTAATCATCAAGAGATACTTGTCTCCCAAAACGGAGAAACAGAAGAAGTTTTGGAACGCACAGGATGGGCTAATTTTAATGTGTTTGGCTCTTTCATGGCCGCCGGTGGTGTGCTGGCCGTGTCGTATATAACAGGCGTATTGAAATTCCGTAAATCTAATTTCTTGATGGTTACCAGTGTAACTACCGCGGTGGTTGCAATAGTTGTTTTGGCATTGAATGCAAGCCGTGGTGCTGCTGTTGCATTCATCGTTCCATCACTATTTTTGTTTTTGGTTTCTAATTCTAAGTTATATGTAAAACTGTTATTTCTATTTGTCGTAGTCATGCTGTTTTATTGGTTGTATACCCACAATATGTTTGAAGTACTGTCAGCACGTATGGAAAACGACACTGTAAATACAGCAGGCGGGCGTACTGATATATGGCAAGCCAAACTATATCAGTTTTTCTATACCTTGACCCCTAGAGAACGTCTTTTTGGCATAGGCCAAAAGGGATGCCTTACGTTGGCAATCTATTTCAGCACCCACAATGATTATCTCACTGCGTTGATTGCATATGGTTTTATTGGCTTTGGCCTGTTTACTTATTTCGTGCTCGTTCATCCTTTATTGAAAGGTGGCAGGAAAAAACTCCTCCCCATAATCGGGTTACTGTTGTACCTGGTTATTGAAGGTGTTGTGGTGGAACCTTTTTTCAGAGGTTATTTTGTTGAAATCATGTTTTATTTCTTTGTGTTGAAGTATGCTCTGCTTGACGATATCGAAAATGAATCTTCTATCAGAGTGCCAACAAATAAATAGCTTGATTATGAGGAAAAAGATACTTTTTGTTTTTCCTTCATACAGCATCGGAGGCACCACGGTGAGCACCCGACATTTGGTTTCATTGCTTACTAAAGATGGCTATGATTGTTGGGCGATGCCACTCAATCCTAAAGGAGTGTTGTGTCACTTGTATGATGACGTGCCACAGGTGAAAACTCCATTCGTTATCCAAGCATTGGCCGTTAGTGGCTGGAAGAAAGAAACCAAATGGATAAGGAGGATAGAGGTTGTTTTGCTCCGATTATTGCGTAACAAGTTTACTCGGTTTGAACCTTGGGCTGTTGGCAATGCTTTGGACAATATTGTTAACAAATACCATTTCGACACCATCGTGGCTGGTCAGGAGGGCATTACAACCCGATTTGTTTCTTATACTAGAATCAAAGGCAAAGTAGCTTGGGTTCGATGCGACTACCTTCGTCGTATGGAAGAGAAAAATACAGGTCGTGAAGTTTTTTATGCGAACTACAAGGCTATTGTCTGTGTTTCGGAGAAGACCAGTAATAGTTTCAAGGAAGTTTTTCCTGAATTCAATTCCAAAACCTATTGTATTCCCAATCCTCAAGATGGCTTACTAATGGCGAAAAGAGCAGATGAGAGGGAGCAAGAACCTCGTTTTTCGACGAATGATATCACATTGGTTTCCATAGGTAGGCTAGATGCCATCAAACGGTTTGACCAAATTGCCCCAATTGCTCAACAATTGAAGGAAAAGGGACTAAGAGTACATTGGTATCTAATAGGTGAAGGAGCGGAGTATAAACGTATAAAAGATTCCATTAAGGAATATGGAGTAGAAAACGAAGTCATAATGTTAGGAGCAAAGACAAACCCCTATTATTATATCAAGCGTGCAGATGCTTTGGTTTGTTTGTCTCGTTCCGAGGCTTGTCCTCGAGTGGTCAATGAAGCGAAAATTCTTCATACCCCAACCTTATCTACCGATTACCCATCAATTTATGAGTTTATAATAGATGGTGAAACGGGAATCATTTCCACTATTAAAGATATGCCGGATACCATCATGCGATTGTTTGCAGATGATTCATTGCGAGAACGGGTCAATAGAAATATTAGTGGATTTGAATTTGACAACACCGAATTGTTGTGTAGGATAAAGGGAATTCTCTAGTTTATAACAATGAAAGCATTAGTTTTAACATTTGACAAATATCGTCCTTTTGCCGAGCACATGATTATGTGCTACAAACAACTATGGCCAAACCATCCTTTAATTTTTCGTGTGCCTTATCAGAGTGAAGAGGTGAAGGAATATTTTGAACAGAGGTTTGGAGACAAGGCGGAGATGATAAAAAGTCCGTCTGGTATCGTGGACACTATGTTCGCACTGAGCGATGACCTTGATGAAAACGAATGGGTGTATTGGTGCATGGACGACCGTTATCCGATGAAGTTGGATGTAACCGAAGTGGAGAAATGCCACCAATATGTGGTGGAACACGAGAATATAGACGGCCTGATGTTCTGCAACAACCCGCGCATTTGGGTGCCGGAGAACTTATATTGGCACAAATATAAAATCAAGACAGATAACAGGCAGACCTATTTCCGCCGTAAAAACTACACTATGATATGGAACCATCAATTCCTCAGGGTGAAGGTAGTTAGAACCTTTTTTGAGCTTTTCCCTCGCGTGATGAAACAGGCAAAGGAGATGGACTATATCAAAGACCATGCTGTATTGCCCAACAATCACCGATTGTATGTGCTTGACCACAATGTCGCTGTTTATGGCGAGAGTACCAACCGTGGAGTCATACTGAAAAATTGCGAGGAAAGTTTCCATGAGAAAGGTTTGCCATTACCGGAGAATTTTGAGGTTTCCGAAACATCCATTATTAAGGGAACCAATACGTGGATTGACAATTGGAAATATGTCTGCAAGACAATGCTAAAAAACTGTTTCAAACGCTAAAAGGAATGCTCGGCATATCAAAAAAATTGTTTGCATCGTGGAATGATGCAGGATTATTGTATTGCCATTGGAAAAGCAATGAGCATTTACTCCCAGGACTTGAGGGTGACACAGATTTGGACGTGCTGCTCTCGCATAACGACAAAGATCAAGGAGAAACCATTCTGCGCTCATTGGATTTTTTGCAATGCAAATCGCAGTTCGGGTCACGCTACCCCAATGTGGACGATTGGATTGGTTTTGACAAGATTACAGGCAAATTAATACACCTCCATCTTCATTATGAGCTTGTTACCGGTCACAAGGGTATGAAAGAGTATACCCTTCCATGGGAGGAAGAAGCCTTGCGCACACGTGTATATAATGATGAGTATGGGGTTTTTATCATGGAGCCCAATCTTGAACTTGTGACATTGTTTACCCGTATCGGATTAAAGGCGAACTTTATCAATCTTTTTCGCTGTCGTCTGAGAAGATTTCATTTCCCTAAAGATATCAAACGCGAAATAAATTGGCTCAATGAGCGAGTTGATATGGCAAAGGTGCGGCAGTTGCTTGACAGCTATTATGGAAACAAAGCCGGGGCTGTATTTAGTCTGATGCAGAAGGGAAAGATAACAGCCTCAGATTATTTGCAATTGTGGAAAATCGCCGAGTTAACGTTCAGGAAGAACAGAAACATCAGGTATTTTGTGCGGATAAGGGAAATCGCTTTCTTTGTGTATAGTACATGCTTGAAACGATTGATAAAGCGCATAAGTCCTGTGATGACAAGAAAGGTGCCAGTGTCAGAAAAGGGTTTGACAGTTGCTTTTCTCGGACAAGACGGTGCCGGAAAGACAACGGTAACGAAACAACTTATCAAATGGTGGCACTGGAAATTGGATGTACGATATGTGTACTTGGGTAGCGGTGAAAACTACTTTTCGTTAAAAAAACGACTGATGAAGGCGATACCGCCTAAAGGAGCGTTCAAGTCTTTTCGTGCTATACTTGGGCTTTCAGTGCTGAAAGATGTAGCCAAAAAATCATACAGGAATGTCGTAAAAGCTGAAAAATATGCTGCCAAGGGCGGCTTGGTGATATACGACCGTTACCCACAAACTGGTTTTACCGGAATTTGTGATGGCCCTAAAATTAGGAAAAAGATACAGGACATTTTTGGAAATGGATTCGTTGCAAGGCTGTTCGCTCCGATGGCTAAAAAAGAAGAGAAATATATCAAAAAAACAGTATCGCATAATCCTGATGTTGTCTTCAAATTGATACTTCCTCCGGAAGAAAGCATTCGTCGCAAACCACAGGAAAAATATGAGGTAGTGAGACAGAAACATGAGATTATAAAAACGCTGAAATTTGATAACAGCGATGTTTACACCATTGATGCAACCATGCCTTATGAAGAAGAAATGGTATTAATAAAGAATGTTATATGGCAACACATACACAAATAATCGACTTGTATGGTATCCCTGCATGTGGGAAAAGCACTCTGGCCGAAAATCTAACCAAACTGTCATCTGAAAAGATGAAAATGGCAACTATGGTGGAGTGCATTCATTCTGCAAGGAAAAACAAACTTAAGTTTTTCAGGTCGTTTTCATCAAAAAATATTTTGGCAAGTGTTAGGTTAAAGATTTCGGTTCCTATAGATAGTAAAAGAAAAGCAATCCCATTATGGAACATTCTGATTATGGGAGTCTACAAAGAATATGTGCGTAAGTATACAAATTACGATATTGTCGTAACAGATCACGGGGATATTCAAAGATTCGTGTCGTTAGAACGTGGTGACGACTTGCACGAATCCAAAAAGTTCTTAAAAGCTTGTGACCGCTATCTTGATGTTTCATTATCCACTAACTATGTATATTGTAGGATAAACGCAGAAGAGGCTTTGCGGCGTATGAATGGCCGTGGGCGTGAAAAGGGACGAATAGATTTAATAAAAGACCCAAAAGTTAAGTTGCAAGAATTGGAAAAAGAAACAAAATGTTTTGATTTTTGGACTTCAATGTTGAAAGAGAAAGGTTTCTCTGTCATAGAATTAAACATGGAACAATCCTCACCCATGATAGCGGACAAGTTATTGTCTTTTATTCAGAAAGAATCAAATCGATAAAAATGAAAGATGGCTATAAGACAACAACTTGATTTTGATGTCTTTGGTAAAGTTGTTATTGAGGATTGGGCATACACAGAGGCTTGATTCCAAATAAATACCTAGTGTCACTATAGGTGAAGGTGTTTTGGCGGCAGCAGGCAGTGTTGTGACCAAATCGTTGGCGCCGCGCACGGTTGTGGGAGATAATCCAACAGAATATATGTACAACAGAAGAGTATTACGAACCTAATAAAGAATATAATCTAATCTAACCCCCAAAGACTTAACCATCAGGAAAAAAGGATCTACTTTTATCCTTATCGGATGATAGATTTGTTAAAAAGTAGTTGAAAGAGCATGATTGTTAAGTTTCGGTTGTTATAGATTTATATCAAGTTAAAACACAAACAATTATGTTTAATAATCTAATCAAATTAATCCGCAGAAATTTTGAAACCTCTGAGCATTATGCCCGTAGAATTGGAGTGAAAATAGGCAATGGGTGCCGAATTAACACAAAAAGCTGGTCAACCGAACCTTATTTAATTGAAATAGGAGACAATGTAAGGATTGCGCCGGGTACATCGTTTTATACTCATGGTGGCGTGTTTCCTATTCGGAGAATATATAACGATCCAAATCTTGACCATTTTGGAAAAATTAAAATTGGTTCCAATTCATATATTGGTGAACGTTGTATGATTATGCCTGGAGTCGTTATAGGCGAACGATGTATTGTTGGTGGTGGCAGCGTGGTCACCAAAAGTGTTCCAGATGGCTGCATGGTTGCAGGTAACCCTGCAAAGTTCATTGGCTATACAGACGATTTCTATCATCGGTTGAAAGAAAAAGGTTACGACACCGAGACAGGTGCTTTGTCGTTGAAAGAAAAAAAGGAAGTATTGCTCTCTCTTCCCGAGGAACGATTTGAAAAGAAACCTTTCATAAAGGTGCCAGACGCTGAAAAATAATCCTAAGTAATAAAGTTCTCATTGACTATTTATGTCAAAAATCCTTTGCTTGATAGAAAACTTGGGTTCTGGCGGTGCCGAAAGGCAGCTGACGGGGTTGGCGGTCATGCTTACACAGCAGGGCTATCAGGTTGAGGTGTGCTATTATGTCAAACGGGAGTTTTACTTGCCTTATTTGCAAGAAAACGGAGTGAAGAGCTGCTATTTGATAGAAGCTGCGAATCCAAAAAAGCGTTTTTTCGCCCTGCGAAAGCATATCAAAGCATTCAAGCCTGATACGGTGATTTCCTATTCCACCTCACCGAGCATGATTACTTGCTTGCTCAAGTTGTTGGGAGCCAGGTTCAACTTGATTGTGTCCGAAAGGAACACCACCCAACAAATAGGTAAAGTGGAAAAACTCAGGTTTTTCCTGTATCGTTGGGCCAATCATATCGTTCCCAATTCACGGTCGCAGGCTTCATTCATCGACAAGCACTTTCCCAATCTTTCCAGTAAAGTGAAAGTAATCACTAATTTTGTGGATGTGGAGAAGTTTTCACCCGCAAGCGAAGCCTTGCCCGAACACGAAGAAACCAGAATGATTTGCGTGGGTCGTTTAATGCCCCAGAAAAACCTTCCTCGTTTCATTGAGGCCATCGGTAAAGTGGTCAATGATGGCTATAAGATTCAAGTGGATTGGTTTGGACAAGATTTGAAGGACGCCTATTCCGAAGAGTGTCATAGTGCTATCAAAATCCATAATTTGGAAGGCGTTTTCGTTTTCCAAGAACCCTCCTCACACATTCAAGAAGAGTATCGCCGTGCCGATATGTTTTGTCTACCATCGCTTTACGAAGGTTTCCCTAATGTGCTCTGCGAAGCTATGAGTTGCGGTAAGCCCGTTCTGTGTAGCCGAGTGTGCGACAACCCCAACATTGTCAGCGAGGGTGAAAACGGATGTTTATTTGACCCACATAGCATTGAAGACATGGCATCAACTATTGAACGATATCTTGATTTGGATGCTGGGAAGAAAAAAGAGATGAATACTAAGAGTAGGAAAATTGCTGTGGACATGTTTTCCAAAGATAGTTTTATTCGAAAATATATAGACATAGTGTAAAAGACATAGCATGAAACGGATATTATGTTTTCTCGTTTATAAGTTGTTTTTGGTTTGGCTGCCAAGCACCAACAATTCGTTCTTTGTCAGCAAATGGATAAGAAAGCTAAGAAGTGATGTCGCAGGCGGTTGTTTTGACAAACATGGTAAGAATATTAATGTTGAGCGTAAGGCTGATTTTGGCAAGGGTAACGACATTGTAATAGGCGACAATTCTGGTTTGGGAGTTAACTGTGTGGTAAGAGGGCCTCTCGAAATCGGTGCCAATGTTATGATGGGTCCCGATGTTCGTATCATGACAGCCAAACACGATACATCAAGGACTGATATTCCTATGTGTCAGCAAGGGCATTTGCCGAAACAAAAAGTTGTAATCGGTGATGATGTGTGGATTGGGGCGGGGGTAATAATACTTCCAGGTCTTACAATTGGTTCGGGCTCGATTATTGGCGCAGGGGCAGTTGTAACAAAAGATGTGCCCGAATATGCAGTGGTAGCTGGCGTTCCCGCCAAAGTGATTAAGTACAGAAAATGAAACGAGCATGAAAAGATTATTGGTTGTAGGCGCATTCGGATTCCGTGAGGAGCATTATGATGGCCAAACCATCAAGTCAAGGAACCTGTTGCATCTGCTTGAACAAAAAGGACTCGATCCCGACTATTTCGAGGTCCAAAACTTCAGATACAACAAACTGTCGGTGCTTACCATGTTTTGGAAAGTGCTTAAGTGCAAGACTTTGTTTTATTTGCCAGCCTATAAAAATCTTAGGTATATATTCCCTTTCATCTATTTCTTGGCGAAATTGGCCAATGTGAGAATTCACTATTTTGTTGTTGGTGGTTGGTTGAAAGAGTTTATTGAGGACAAACCGAGACTTAAACATAAATTGTCAAAGATTAACGGAATCCATTGTGAAACCCAACTAATGAAAGATTTGTTGATTAAAGAATATGGGTTCAACAATGTGGATGTGTTCCCTAATTTCAGAATAAGCAATTTCAAACCTGCGATGCATCATGAAGATGAAAAGTTGAAACTGGTTTTTATGGCCAGAGTAATCAAAATGAAAGGCATTGACACCATTTTTTCCCTTTGCGAAAAAATCAAACAAGCAGGGTTAGACGGAAAAATCACCATCGATTTTTACGGGCCACAGCAAGACCATGATAAGAACAAGGACGGTTCGATAGAATATTTCAACTTCCACATTAAGCAATACAACTTTGTCGCCTACCATGGTCCTATCAATCCCGCTGACATAAATGTCGCATTGGAAAAGTATGATGCTATGTTGCTGCCCACTCATTTTTATACAGAAGGGCTTCCCGGCTCTGTCCTTGACGCCTATATGTCAGGTATACCGGTGATAGTAACCCGATGGAAACATGCTGCCGAGTTTGTTGATGATGGTCAGACAGGTATTATCATTTCTTTTGAGGATGATGGAACAGAATTGTTCGAAGCAGTGAAGAAACTATATAACGATACGCAGCTGCTCAATAATATGAAAACAACATCCACAAATAAAGCTTATGAGTTTTCGGCTGACAAGGCTTGGGAATTAATCCAAAAGTATTTAGAACCATAATGATAACTGTCATTACCCCAACATATAACCGAACCGAATATTTGGCTAATGCAATAGATTCGGTTCTCGCCCAGACCTTCACTGACTTTGAGTTGATTGTTGTGGATGACAACAAGCCCGATTCTGAAGCTCGCAAGTTGACGGCAGAAGTCATGTCGCATTACAATGATCCTCGAATCCGGTATATTCAGAACAAACGAAATCTAGGTGGAGCAGCTTCCCGAAATGTAGGGATTTTTCAAGCTAAAGGCGAGTTCGTTGCCTTTCTTGATGATGACGATCAATATTTGCCAGATAGGTTGGAAGTGCAATATAAGAAGATGGTTGAGAATGATTGGGATGTTTCAGTGATGGACGGTGCCACTTACAATTACTCAACTGGACAAAAAGTTGCGGAAAGACACCAGAAAATAACCAACGGGATGACTGTTGAGGAGTTGAATAGGATACATCTTTTGTATCACATATCTGGCACCAACACTTTTATGTTCAAGACATCTTTTATCCAAAAGATCGGCGGTTTTGATGACGTGCCTTCATGTCATGAGCATTTTTTGATACAAAAAACACTTGATGCACGCCCTAAATTCGGATATATACCTGAAATACATATAAGAAACTACATGCATCCTGGTGACCAGTTGTCGACGGGAACAAAGAAACTGCAAGGACAAAAGTTAATGTTTGAGAATAAGAAACTTCATTTTTACTTGTTGTCCTCGTCAGACAAGAGGCAGGTTGTCTGTCGTCACCATGGAGTGTTGTTTTTTGTGTATTTCAAAATGCATAAATATGGACGTGCAATGATAGAAGCTTTCTTATGTTTTGGCTCAAGCCCGGTTAGTGCATGGAAATGGTTTATGGAGTACAGAAATAAAATCGGTATATGATGGAACAGAAAAAACTCAGTTTTACATTTAAAATGCTTCGTACGCTTGGCTTCAACTATTCCGAAGAAGAATATGGCCAGGT
>LXOW01079509.1_pt2 | contig 13977 bp, 20 predicted proteins | sample 1368591 | NCBI WGS metagenome assembly LXOW01 (sample SAMN04884650, study PRJNA319009) | bovine gut metagenome | isolation source: Cow rumen | host: Bos taurus | place: Italy: Legnaro (PD) | collected 2014-07-09
TATATCACCTTCATTAGTTATTTTTATTGTATATGCAAATTTAACTGTAATCTGATCTAATTTTTTTCTATTTAATTCTACTTTTACAACTGGTTCTGGATTTTCTAATCCATTATGTCCTGTTAATGTTTCTGTAGTTTTACCATTTTCAGTNNCATCTTCACCTTTTTTATTGTTATTAGGTGTTGAATCTCTATCTGTAACTTGATTTCCTTCAGAATCTGTTTCTTCAGTAATTTCAGCTGTATTCATAATTATTTTATCAATTTCAGTATTTGAGCTTGTTACTTTAAATGCAATTTGAATATCTCTATAATCAAGTTTAGAACCATCTTTATAATCAAAAGCATTAATCAAGTTATTTTCATTTCTTAAATCTGATTGTTGCTTTGATAAATAATCTGTTTCAATATACTTAGCTTTAGTTACATCAGTTGTTTCATTTCCATTATTATCAAAAGCTTTCCAATTATATTTTTTATTCAATTCATTATCAAAAATAAATTCTAATCCCTCAGGAATATCATCTTTTACTTTACCAATATAACCTGATTGAGTACCTTCATTATACATTCTTAATGTATAAACAACTACATCAGAATTTGCAACTAGTAAAGGTTCCTTACTATGATCATATTTAGCAGTTTTTGATGTACCTTTTACTAAATCTGTTGTATCAACAACTGGTTCTCTACTAATTTCTGGAGATTTATTATTTATTGTTGTTATGAATTTTCTTAAAGACATATCATATTCTGATTCTTTTTTATTTTGAATTTCAAGTATTATTTTTGAACCTTCAACTCTATAAGATACTCCTTGATCATTATCAATAACTTGAACATTACCAATATAATAATCATTTTTTACTTTTTTCTTTTCAACTTTTACAACTATATCTTTATCTAATAATTGATATCCATCAGCTTTTACTTCTTTAATAACATATTCATCTGTACCTGTAGATGAAATACTAATATTTGAAATAGAAACTTTACCATTAACATCAGTTGTTATTTTTTCTGTATCAGAATTTGGTTTTTTAACTTCAAATTCAACATTTTGTAAATTATTTCCTTCAGTATCACTCTTAATTATTTCTAAATCATATTTATTAGGAGTAATTCTATTAGGAATTTTCATTTCAATAGTATGATCTTCTTTAATTGATATTTCCATANNTTTACAATCTGTTACAATAAATCCATTATCACTTTTTTGTTTAGTAACAACAACTTTTAATTCATCAACAATTTTATCATAACCAACTGGTGCTTCTACTTCTTTTAGATATATAACGTCTGTTCCTTCAGAAGTCATTCTTATTGGAGCAGCACTAAATGATCCTTCTTCTAATTCTACATTAGAATAATTTTCATCTCCAGGATATTTAATTTGGAATTTAGCGCCTTCAATTTCNNAAATCTGAATCTTTACTATTATTTATTGAAAAATATACAGTATTTGTTTCTTCATCTATATATGTATCTACTATACCAACAGGTCCACCTGCATTACTTAAAACAAATTTATCCCCTTCAGGTATTGAATAAACATAAACCTCAAATGTTTCATCAATTTTAGTATATCCATCAGGCGAAACAAGTTCTGTTATTTTATAACGATCCAATTGATAATCACCAGTTATTTCTATGTTATCAGTAACTTTTATACCATTTTCCATATGNNTGAACGTATTATTTCACCTGTTTCAGCATCTACTTTTGTAAAGCAAATTTTATAATTTCCTTTACGTTTTTTATTACTTACTTTTACTGTATATGTATTAGTTTCATCATCTCTTAATAACGTTACAAAATCCGTAAAATCGTTACCATCTTCATCTTTAATTTGAATATCTGAAACATCCCATACATTATTTATACTATCAAAAACTTTAGTTACAAATACATGAATATTTTTCCTTTCAAATGTATCATCATACCCTGAAGGAGCAACTAATTCACTTATAACCCATTCATCTACACCATCACTTTTAATTTGAACTTCACTAAGTAACATTGGATTATCACTAGCTTCATTAAATGTAAATGAACCATATCCAGCTGAATTCGGAACAGTATATCCAAATGTAGCTCCAAGGATATTATTTCCGTTTTCATCAACTTTATTTACTAATAATTTATATGAACCTGCCATTTTCTTGTTAGGAATGTATAATGAAATATGAGTTTTTTGTTCGTCAACTACGACATTAACTTCATCATTATCACATGTAACATTTCCTATAACATACTTACCATCAGAAATCATTTTTTGAACATTTAAATGTATTGGTGCAGCCAGACCAACATATCCTTGTGGAGTTGTTATTTCTTCAATTGTATAAGTATCTATACCCTCAGACTCTATTTCTTTTTGAATTACAGTACGTACACCTAAATCACCTGATATAGAATCGGTAATTCTAAATTCAGCTCCACTTAAACTATCACCTGACTCATCTACTTTATATATATCCATACCATAAGTTCCTTCAATATGTTCATTTGGAACTGATACAGATAATTGAGTACCAGTATAATCCACAACAATTTCATCAGCATTTGATACTTTATTATAACTTCTATCAACAATTGATTTATCAACACTTGAAATTACAAATTTATTACTTGTACTATCAAAAGTAAATTTAACATCAAGTTTAATTATATAATCATCATCTAATTTTTTATATGCAACAGGAGCTGATACTTCTTTTAAATAATATGTTCTAGTTGTAGAATAATTACTTTCATTTATATCTTCTTTATATACTCCATTTTTAGAACCAGTAACAGTTAAATCATAATTTAAACCTTTATTATCAAATAAAGTAAATTGAGTTGTTCCATTTATAGTTTTTCCTGTATCAGCATCAACCTTTTTAATTTCTAAATCAAACTTATTAGTAATTGATTCATCATATATAGATACATATATAATATCTATTCCATCTCCTCCTGAAGTTCTATCAATACTAACTTTTATATTATTAGAATTAAGACTTTTTCCATCTAAGTTTGTTGCACTTACACTTTTTACTCTATAATATCCACTAGATATTTTTTTTGAGATATCTAATTTAACACCACCATCTTTTACAACTTTATATCCTTCTGGTGCTTGAAGTTCTTTTATAACAATACTATCATTTTCTTCAATACTTTCAATTTTATATGTTCCTATATTTGTTGATCCACTTACATATTTTGTTTTCTCATCATCTGAATTATGTTTGATAGAAACCTTCATATTGTCACTAATTACTTTATCAGTTCCTTTTTCATACTTTTTAACAATTATTTTATATTTACCATCATCAGGAATTACTCTTTTTATTTTTGCTATTGGTTGTTGATATCCATATGAACCATTAATTGAACATAAATATGCTGTTGTTTTATAATCGCTTACAACATTTTTACCTCTTTCAGCACCATATCCATAGTCTTTAGCATTTTTTATGGCATTTTCAATTAAGTAAATATATATTGCATTCATGTAATCATATTTACTTAAATTATCTTTGTCAGTTGTTAATTTAACATAACTTGAACCATTCTTAATAGCTAAAGTTGGTAATTTTGTAACATGATATTGACTATCTGAACTATTTGTAAAGTACCATAACGCATATTGTTGTGCAACACCAATCTCTGTAGCTGAAAGTGTGCTATAGTTCACCTTAAAACCTTTATTAATTGCTGTTTCAAAAACAGAATCTAATAATTGCTTTTTAGAATCTGTATTTTTTCCTGTTCCACTGTAATCATCAACATTTATAAACATATTATCTATAATCCATAAAACTGCATTATAATCTGAATATGTATAATCATCACCACTTGTATTTACAGTTAATTTTGGTTTTGTATAAACTTTAGATCCATTCTCTTTTTCATAACTTTTAGTTATTCCAACAGTTTTTTTAGAATCAGAGATCTTACATGCTCCCCAATTTTGTTCTTTAATTGTTCCAACTTCTGTTTTCATGTTAAATGCTCTATTATATGTATATGATGTGTTATTAAAATTCGCATCAGCTTTTAAACAATATGATATATCATAACCATCTGTTGCAAACTTATTTACTCTTTTGCTTCCAATCCAATATTCATACCCTTCACTTCCTCTTGTTGCTGATCTTCTAACAACAAAAGAAGCTGTACTAGCAGCTAGGACTGGAGATACATAACCAAAAAGCATCATTAAAACAATTAACACAGAAATTAATTTTTTTAATTTATTCATTTTTACCTCCATAAATACTTAAAATATATCATAATTATATCACACATATACATAAAATACAATAAAAAACAAATAAAAAGAGAAAAAAGACAGACAATTGTCCATCTTTTTTCTCTTTTAAGAATTTAACACAACGAATTTATAGACCAGCGACTCTTTGTAAGCCACCACACTGCAATTTAAGATTTACAACAAAGCCATATTTGTCTCTATTGAGAGCAATAGCTTTTTCAGGTGTTTTAATTTTTGAACTATGAATTTCTTTTTGCTTCTTACCATTTGTTGTAAAAGGTAATTTATAAACAGTACCATTATTCTTAAGAACAACAATATTATTTGTTCCCTGAATGAATCCACATGACTTAACATTAGACATTGTATATCCATTCCAGTTTAATTTACCTGTTTTTGAGTCAAATTCTAATAATGCTCTAAAATCATTCTTTTCGTCGTAGTACTTAATTCTAGAACCACTCGTAACTATACGACCATGTGGTTTAACAGTTTTGGAAATAACTACAGTAATTTCTGTTTTTTGTTTTCCATTAATTACAGTTACTACAGAATAAGAACAATTTGTTGCTTTCTTAGAAGCAGTTATTTTAATCTTCTTCGTTGAAAGGATTTTTCCTTTAGCAAGACTTGATGAATTTTTAACTTTAGCTTTAACAGCACTTCCAGAAGCATTCTTTGCAGAATATGTAATTGTTTTGCTCTTGCCTGGTTTCAAGATAATAAATGTTTTACTAACTTTCAACTTAGACTTATTAACTACTGGAGCAGCAGTTTCAGCAATAACAATTGGAATCGGCTGATTTACGTATATCTGAGCATCTGTTACAGCTTCACCAGTCACTTCACCTTTGCCTTCTTCTTTTAGATCAATTACAGCTGTACCTGAAACAACTTCGGTAGACTTACCTGTTTCTGTTCCAGTTTCAACTGTCTTTGATTTAGTGNNCTTACCATCTTTATCATAAAAATAATAAGTTGTAGAATTCTCTGTTGAATCACTGGTTGCTGTCCAACGGTCTTCCCACATTACCTCTTTCAACTGGTCCCAAGTAATTGTACCTTCAATAAACTTCTGCCACCAAAATTCAAAATCGAATTTTGTTTCAGCATGAATTTCAATTGTAGGCTCTTTAGTTGGTTCAGCTGTTGGTACTGCAGTTGGTACTGCTGTTGGTACTGCTGTTGGTTCAGCTGTTGGTGCTGGAGTTTCAATAACAACTGAAGGATCTACTCCATTTATTATACTATCAAACTCAGCCCGTGTCATTAATGCTTCTCTACTTACAGAATTACTCTGAACTCTTTCATAAAAATAAAGATTATTGATTAATGACTTACCATAAACCATATATGCATTAGAATTTCTCTGTAAACAGTATTTACCATTTGCAGCATTTCTATATGCAATAACTTGTACTCCAGTATACAAATCGAAAACATAATAAACTCCGCTTAAAGTGATAATATGTAAAAGACCATCTTTTTCATTTACCACAGCAGCATCAGCAGCTTTTGAAATATTTCCGATTTTAAAAACATACTCACTAGATGATACCTTAACTGTTAAAACAGAATTAGTAATAGAAATAGTGGTATTCTCGCCTGTTTCCAATTTTGTTGTAAAAGAATCTGAAACATCAGGTGTATCTGGTCCTTTTACAATTCCGTTTGTTGCAGCTTCTGCTACAATAGTGCTTTGTGTACTTGTTACAGGTGTAACTGCTAAAGCAGCTACTAAAACAATTGCAACCATCCGTAATTTAAAATTCATTCGTTTCATAATGATTCCTCCTTTAATTTGTCAATGTGCTAAATTCTTTTCCCAATTCGGGAATTATGAGAATAAATACCTCATACATATATTATAGCACTATTTACATAAAATGTCAATATTTTGTAAACTAATATAAAAAAAGCGATTATACAATCGCTTTTTATCTATTTTATTTTAGAAAATTTAAAGTATGAAACTCCTGCTGCAGCTAAAGTTATAGCAATTAATCCTACTAAAGAACTATCAATACCNNAGTATCATCTTTCTTTTCTTCTTGTTTAACTTCCTCTTGTTTAACTTCTTCTTGTTTAACTTCTTCTTTCTTTGTTCCTGTTAACATATAAACATCTGCATCATATACATCTCCGATTTTAACCCAAGCAATATAATACTTTGTTCCTTCAAATGAAGTTAAATCCTTACTAATTGTTTTTGAATCTGCTTTTTCCCAAACTGATGCGTCAAAAGTTGGTAATTCTGTAATCCATAATCCTCTTATAGCATTCAAACCTTCTTCATCAAATTCAATACCATATTCTGTTTTGATACCATTTGCTGTTTGGTTATAAGTNNCTTGCATCACCTTTTATATAAGCATTTATCAAGTTATAAATAGATTCATATTTCTTAATTGCAGCATATTTTGCTGAAGTAATTTCCATAAATTGATAATTTACTTCTCCAGCTAATGAAGTTGTTATAGCTCCAGAACCACTTGATAAAGCTGTTGGCATTGTAATCGCGTTATCAGTATCTACTTGACTTCCATAAGCATATACACTCACTCCACTTAATAATACTATTGCAGAAATCAATGATGTTAAATAAAATTTAATATTTTTCATAAAAATACCTCCTAAAATACAAAAATTCATTTAACTTCTTTAATTATAAATCTTTTTTTAGGAAAAGTCAAGCAATTATGTTAAATTTTATCAATAGAAATAAAAATCAGATTGGCAATTTCTGTTCTAATTCCTATTACACCTCTCCTTACAAAATATGCTCTTATGCCCTTTGTTGGACTATTTAAAACTGGTTCTATACATGTATTTTTAATTAATCCCATATCTAATAATCTTTTTTTTACATATATATCACATTCTATAGAATGAATTATCCCTTTGGTATTTAATGGTAATCTATTTAACTGTAATAAATTATTCTCCATATATTTATCCTCCTGATATTATGTCTTATTATATAATATTGAAAGAAAAAATATTTCGTTACGAAACATAACTATGCAAATATTACCAATTAAAAAATATTATTGACACAAGAAATTTATTGTTCTAAAANNGCCAGAGCTGCTATGTTACATGATTTATTTCTATATAATTGGAGAGAAAGACAACCAGATAGAAAAGGACTACATGCTTTTACACATCCATATACAGCTTATGAAAATGCATCTAATTTATTTAATTTAAACTCAATTGAAAAAGATGTAATTATAAAACATATGTGGCCATTAACTATTTACTTACCAAAATATAAAGAAAGCTATATATTAACATTAGTAGATAAGTATTGTGCAATAACAGAATCATATAATGATATTTATAATAGTTTTTGTCAAAAAAAGCTTTTTAGATATTCTTACATACTTTTATCATTGATTTTTTTATATTTTTAAAATAAAAAAAGTTAGAATTTTGAAATAATCAAATTCTAACTTTTTACTTATTATTCTTCAGTTGTTGTTTCAACAGCTTCTGTAGCAACTTCTGCTTCTTTAACTGGTTCTTCTACAACTTCTTCTTTAATAACGATTTCTTTATTTTCAATTCTAGCTCCAACTTGTTCTTTAGTTTTAGCTGCTTTACCAACTCTATCTCTTAAATAGAATAATCTTGCTCTTCTAGCTTTACCAACTCTAACTAATTCAACTTTTTCAACTAATGGTGAATGAATTAAAAATGTTTTTTCTACACCAACACCATAAGATGTTTTTCTAACTGTAAATGTTTGGTTAACTCCTCCACCTTGTACTTTAATTATAATTCCTTCAAAAACTTGGATTCTTTCTTTGTTTCCTTCTTTTATTCTAACATGTACTTTTACTGTATTACCAACTTTTAATTCTGGTATTTTATTCTTAAGTTGTTCGTGTTCGATTGATTTAATAATATCCATTTTAGAATTTACCTCCTTCTTTATTTTTGAGCGGTGCCTACTTTGTTTGGCACGTCATTTTTTATTTCTTCTAAAATCTTTTTATCTTTAACAGATAAATTTGCTTTTTTTATAAGATCTGGTCTTTTATTTAAAGTAATCTTTAAACTTTGTTTTCTTCTCCAATCCTCAATATTACCATGATGTCCAGAAAGTAATACTTCAGGAACAGATACTCCATCAAAAACCTCTGGTCTTGTATATTGTGGATATTCTAATAATCCAGATGAAAAAGATTCTTCACAAATTGATTCTTCACTTAAAACACCTTGTACATATCTACTAACTGAATCAATCAAAATCATAGCAGGTAATTCACCACCTGTTAAGACATAATCACCAATAGAAATTTCTTCATCGACTATTTTATCAATAACTCTTTGATCAATTCCTTCATAATGACCACATAAAATAATTAAATGATCTTCTTTTGATAATTCCTCAACTTTTGTTTGATCTAGTTTTTTTCCTTGAGGAGACATATATATGACTTTAGCCTCCTTATTATTTAAAGAATTATATGCATCATATACAACATCTGGTTTAAGAACCATTNNGTATCATCAACTTTTTTATGTTTGTTTTTTGAAAAATCTCTTATATTAATTAAATTAATATCAATTAATTTCTTTTCCTTTGCTTTTCCTATAATACTTTCATCTAAAACATGAAACATATCTGGAAAAAGTGTTAAAACATCAAAACGCATATTTTTCTCCTTTAATATATTTAAACTATATTAGTCCTTTTATAATATGTACTACAATCTTATGTTCTTCAATACTAATTTCTTTAATCACTTCTGATATTGCAGGTAAAAGTAATTGTTTGCCAAGTTCATCTTTTACAACATATATATCGCAACTGCCATTATTAAAAATATCATCTAAAACTCCTAATTTATTTCCTTCATCAGAGTAAACATCTAAACCTAATAAATCAACAACATAATAAGTATCTTCATCAAGTTCAGGTTCATCTTTTCTATCAACTTTTAGATATGAATTTCTTAATAATTCAGCTTCTTCTATTTTATCAACGCCAATAAACTTTAATAAAACCATATCTTTATGAAATTTAACTTCTTCAATTTCATAAATCTTTTTATTATTTTTTGTTACAACATATACTTTTTTTAAATCACTAAAACGTTTTTGAATATCATCTGTAAATGGTTTTACTTTAACCATTCCTTTTATTCCAAACGTATTAACAATTTGCCCAATTTCTAAAAACTCTTGCATATGCTCACCTCATTAATCAATGAATTCAACATTGATTTTTTTGTGTTCTTTTGAAGCAACAGCTTTAACAACAGTTCTTATAGATTTTGCAATTCTTCCTTGTTTTCCTATTACTCTTCCCATATCTTCTTCTGCAACTTTTACCTCAAATACTATATTTTTTTCATCTTGTTTTTCATTAATGCTAACAGCATCTTTATTTTCAACAAGATTAAGTATTATAGTTTGTATAATTTCCTTCATATAAATTTCCTTTCTTACTGACGAAATTATTTTGCAGCATCAATTAATTTTTTAACTGTATCTGTAGGTTTAGCACCATTTTTAATCCATTGAGCAACTTTTTCATTATCTAAAACTATAGTAGATGGTTTTGTCATTGGATCATATGTTCCTATTTTTTCAATTATTTTTCCATCTCTTGGAGATTTTGAATCAGCAACAACTATATGATAGAATGGAGCTTTTTTCTTACCTTCTCTTTGTAATCTTATTTTTACCATTTAATTCACCTCCCAAATCTTGTAATAAGTACAATACTTATTTATATTTATATATACAGAATCAAATTCTGTCTGAAGTTACCTGTATGAAAATTTATTTATAAAACAGCTAACTTAAAATTAAAAACAAATTAATTAAATTTTAAAATTTTTCAAAGCGTCTGTGTCAATACCTTTCATTAATTTATTAAATCCACCTTNNTAAATTTATTGACATCTTGCACAGATGTTCCACTTCCTTTTGCAATCCTGATTCTTCTACTTGCGTTCAATAACTTTGTATTTCTTTTTTCTTTTTTTGTCATTGAACAAATTATAGCCTCAACTTTAGAAAATTCTTTATCATCAATTTTTATATCCTTGAATTGATTCATTCCCGGTATTAATTTTAATAATGAAGAAAAAGATCCCATTTTTTTCATCTGTCTAATTTGACTTAAGTAATCATCTAAATCTAATTCACTTTTTCTCATTTTCTTTTCTAATTTTTCAGCTTCTTCCATATCAAAAGCTTCTTCAGCTTTTTCTATTATTGCAAGCATATCTCCCATACCAAGAATTCTTGAAGCCATTCTATCAGGATGGAATACTTCTATATCACTTAATTTTTCACCAACAGCTGCAAATTTTATTGGTCTTCCAGTTATTTTTTTAACAGATAACGCTGCTCCACCTCTTGTATCACCATCAAGTTTTGTTAAAACAATTCCATCAATACCAACTTTTTCATTAAATGTTTGAGCAACATTTACTGCTTCTTGACCAGTCATAGAATCTACAACTAACAAAATCTCTTGTGGTTTTACAGATTTTTNNACCTGCTGTATCTAATATAATTACATCATTTAATTTTGACATAGCAACATTAAGAGCTTGTCTTGCAATTTGAACAACATCTTTTGATTGTTCATTTGAATAAACAGGAATATTAAGTTGTTTTCCTATTACCTCTAATTGTTTAATAGCTGCTGGTCTATAAACATCACAAGCTACTAATAAAGGTTTTTTTCCTTGTTTTCTAAATAAGTTTGCTAATTTCCCTGAAGTAGTTGTTTTACCTGAACCTTGAAGTCCAACCATCATTACTATAGTTGGAGGATTTGGTGAAAATGAAACTTTACTTTCTGTTCCACCTANNATCTTTAACAATCTTTATAACTTGTTGTCCTGGTGTAAGTGATTTTAAAACATCCTGTCCCAAGGCTTTTTCATGAATATTTGCAATAAATTCTTTTACAATCTTATAGTTAACATCTGCTTCTAGTAATGCAAGTTTTACTTCTCTTAACATTTCCTTTAAGTCAGAATCAGAAATTCTTGCTTTTCCTTTTAATTTTCTTGTGATTTCTTGTAGTCTTGAAGACAATCCTTCAAATGCCATTATGTACCTCCTATAACAAACAATTTAATTCTTTAATTATATCATCTATAACTTTTAAATCATTTTCATTATTTTTCAAATGTTCTAAATCTAAAATAATAGACTCTACTTTATTTTCTAAATTCAACGTCCTATTCATAAACAATAATTTTTCTTCGTATTCAAAAAGTTTATTCTCACCTTTTTTAATTATGTCTCTAACAGCTTGTCTAGTTATATTATTGTTTTCAGCAATCTCTGATAAAGATAAATCTTTATTATAGTAGTCATTTAAGAATTCAAATTGCTTATTGGTTAATAATTTACCATANNTTTTATCCATAAATACTACCTTCTTTATTTTGTAATGCTAATATACTTTACACTATTTTTCTTCATTTGTCAATACTTTTTAAGATTTTTACCATAATTTAATAAAAAAAACGAGAGTTCTCTCGCTTTTATTTTGAAAATCTATTTAATACTTTTCCAACACTATGAACAATTTGTGTTGATTTATTATTAGCTAATTCTTTTCCAAATGCTTTTCCACTAACTGTCAATGCAGAAACTAAAGCACTTAAAATAAATTGAATATTAAAGCTAATACTATATTGACTTGCAATTTTTAATGCAATCATAGCACTAATAGCACCACTTAATACTCCGCATATATCTCCTATTACATCAGCACAGATATTAGCAACCTTAGGAGCATTTTTAATTAATTTAATTGAATCTTTTGACCCTTCAACTTTTTTTGTTGCTTTAGCATGAAATTCTTCTTCATTTGCAACAGTAACAGCAACTCCTATAACATCAAAAACAATACCTAAAAATATTATTAAAACTAATATTAAAATTGCTAATGGTAAATTTAAATTAGCAACTCCATATGTTGAAATATATGAGAAAAATATAGATAGAAAGAATGTTATTATGAATGACTGAACTACCCACTTCATTGTATTTTTCTCTTTTTTATTTTCGACTTTTTTTCCCATTAATTATTCCTCTCTTACCTAAGAACTTTATCAAATTATATAATNNAATTTTACGGTTTAGGTCTGGTTGAATTTCTCTATTTTCCATTTAACATTACTGTTAAACCGTTTCCGTTTAAGGAAAATAACTAATTATAATTAGCTACCAGATTGCCACTTAAATCCGTACCTTAATCCCTAGATTCTCATGTTTTTATAAAAACAAACATTCTAGAAGTTTTCCTTAACATACTTTTACAAGTTTATTAGTCTTTTTTGCAAATGTAATTTCATAACCTAAAGTAAGAAAATTTGGCCAAACTTTTTTACTTCATATGATTAATCCCGATACATTCACTCGAGACAGGCTACACTATGTATATCGTGTCTTGGCACTCAACATAGGTTTAACTTGATTACTCAAGCCTCCGCGAAACCAGGGATCATATATATGCCATTATATATTACCCTAACCTCTTTACTCCCTACAAACACACAAAACTGGCATTTCGCGCATAAATAAGAAACTTCAACGATGTGCCCTTTAGTGGATTTTTAGCCCCACCCTCATAAACTTAAGTACGACTAGAATAATGCACCATCAGATATATTATACCAAAAATAACTTTTTATTTCCAATAATACATACAACCTTATACATTCAATATTTGCTGTATTTATTATTTGTTTCTCGTTTTTTCTTTTATTTTCTCACTTATTCTCGTTATTTTGTTTTTTCTTTTTCTTCTTTATTTTCTTCATCTTTATTATTTTCATTATTTAATAAATCATTAATTGATTCCATAATATCTTCTAAATTTTCATCATAATCATCTTTTACTAAATTAAACATTTTTTCCCTCCTTTTTCATTATATCTATTAAATATAAGTTTTTCAAGATTTATGTAGATTTTTTCTAAAAAATATAGTACAATATGACTATCAATAAAATTTCAAGGAGAAACTATATGAAAAAATTTGAAAATTATGCAGCTAACTTAAATAATCCAAAATGGAATTATATGATAAAAAGAGAAACACCTCTTTATTCTAGAGAAAATGATTTAAGAAATGAATTCCAACGAGATTATACAAGAATAATACACAGCAATGCTTATAAAAGATTAAAACATAAAACTCAAGTATTCTTTTCTCCTGAAAATGATCATATATGTACAAGAATTGAGCATGTAACACTTGTTGAATCAATTAGTTACACAATCGCTGATTATCTTGGACTAAATACAGAATTAACAAAAGCAATTTCAATTGCACATGATTTAGGACACAGTCCATTTGGTCACGTTGGTGAAAAAATTCTATCTGATCTATCAGAAAAAGATGTTGGATTTAGATTTTGGCATGAAAAAAATGGTCTTAATTTTGTTGATAATATCGAATTACTTGAAGATAATAATAGAAATTATAGAAATTTAAATCTTACATATGCCGTTAGAGATGGTATTATATCTCACTGTGGTGAAATAAATGAAAATGAATTAAAACCAAGAGATCAATATATAGATTTAAATGATTATAACTACCCAAACCAATATTCACCTTATACATGGGAAGCTTGTGTTGTTAAAATTTCAGATAAAATTTCCTACATATATCGTGATATAATTGATGCAATTGAATTAGGTATATTAGATGAAAAATTAG
>LXOW01063515.1_pt1 | contig 13973 bp, 13 predicted proteins | sample 1368591 | NCBI WGS metagenome assembly LXOW01 (sample SAMN04884650, study PRJNA319009) | bovine gut metagenome | isolation source: Cow rumen | host: Bos taurus | place: Italy: Legnaro (PD) | collected 2014-07-09
CGACCGCGACCGCCTCGCCCGCGTACGCAACCAGCGCCTCGGGTTCGTCTTCCAGGGCTTCAACCTCCTCTCGCGGACCTCGGCCCTCGAGAACGTCGAACTCCCGATGCTCTACTCCCCGCACTGCCCGCCCCGCCGCGCCCTGCGCCGCCGCGCCCTCGCGTGCCTCCAGCGCGTGGGCCTCGGCAAGCGCGCCCTGCACCACCCCAGCCAACTGAGCGGCGGCCAGCAGCAGCGCGTCGCCATCGCGCGCGCCCTGGTGAACGAGCCCTCCTTCCTGCTGGCCGACGAACCCACGGGCAACCTCGACACCCGCACCTCGCTGGAAATCATGGAAATCTTCCAGGACCTCAACGACAAGGGCATGACCATCCTGATGGTGACGCACGAACCGGACATCGCCCAGTACTGCCGCCGCCAGATCGTCCTGCGCGACGGCCGCATCGTCCGCGACGAACGCGTAAGCACCCCCCTGCGCGCCACCGAAGAACTCAAACGCCTCCCCCGCGAACTCGACTTCCTCTCCGACCCTCCTCCCTCCCCATGACCGCCCCCCGACATTCAACGCAAAGAACGCAAAGGGTTTTCACGCAAAGAACGCAAAGCCGTTCCGCAGGCGCGGAACCTTGAACTCCACTGGAAACGGAACGGGAAACCCATGAACCAAAGGCAGAAGAAAATGAGCGGTTCCGTGAAACGTACATGTTGGCATTTGCGGTGGTGTTGCTTGGTCTTGGGAGCAATGCCTTTCCTAATGGGGTTGACCGAGAATCCCTCTGCGGAAAGCCTCCTGGCGCCCCCGACCGCCGTTCCCGTCAGCGATGCCGTGCGGGCGCTCAACGAGGCTGAATTGTTGCGGAAGCAAGGATTCAATGTGGTGAGAATCCAGCAGGGCCCGTCGGGATTGACCTACGCCTTCAGGGGCGAGGAATGCCCGACTTTGGAGGACCTGGAACGGGCTCTCCATGCCGCGGCGGAACGGGGAAAGCTGGGTCAGATTTTCGTTGTATCGGATATTGATTTGGAGTCGTGCAAACAGCCGCTGCCGATACAAATCAAACTCATTGAATTCGAACTTGTTCTTTGCGAGTCGGGTTGCAAAGAATATTGGTATTTCCTTCCCGATGGTTGCTATTCCGTGAAAAGCGCCCCTTTTGACGAGACCATTGCATTCATCGAAGAAATCCTGCGGCAGTACCGCGCAGAAACGAAAGGGCAGGAAGTTGATCCCTGAACGCCAGAAATGGTTCGCCCCTCGCGCCTGGAAACCGCATCCCCCTCAGGGTTGCGCATCCCTTCCTCTCTCCTTACGCGGCGGCGCGGCAGGATGCCGCACCTCCCAGGTGCCGTCCCCATCCCTCCTGCTTTCCCGTCCGCTTCCCTGGGGGTGCGGCTTCCAGCCGCGCCCGTTCCCTTTCACGTCCGCGCCCGCAGGGCGCACCGCAACTTGTCACTTTTCTCTTTTCACTTTTCACTCCTGAAATGAGGCCCTCCCCATGAAATTCACCGCCACCTGGACCATGGCCCTCCACGCCAAACATGTGGCGGCTACCCGGATTATTGCAAACAGCCGCCCGGATTTCATGGGCAGAAACAGGGCGGCTATTTGCAATTCTGCAAACAGCCGCCCGGTTTTTACTTGCAAGGAGGAAGGATGAAGATGCCCCTTGTTTGCCGCTTCCCGGCCGCCCCGCAGGCGCGTCCCCTTGAACCCCACGGGAAACGGAACGGGAAACCCATGAACCAAAGGAACACCATGAAAAAACACCCCAGAACAGTCCTCTTGCCGTTCTTGTTGGCCATGATTGCCTTCTGTGGTCGCTCCTCTCTGTGCATGTCCACCGGTCCTCTGCCGGAAAAAGACTCGCCGGTGGACTACCACGCCAGCAAATCATTCGCCCCTCTCTATCAATGGGCATGGGAGCATCACCGGGACCTCCACTGCGGGGAAGGTCGGGTCGTCATCGGAAAACTGCGGGTGGAAGGCGCGGGAGACTCCTTGGATGGCGTGGCCACCAAGGCAGTTTTCGCCGAACACGGTATTTTCGTCGCGCCGTTGTACGCGGGCCGCACCTTGCGCTTCGTGAAACACGGCTTCGAACCGCTGGACGTTACCCTGCCGCCAATGGATGACGGCACATTCGACAGCGTCTTGGACTTGGGAGAACGAACCTTGCGCCGCTTGCCCGAGGAAAACACCGTTGACGCATCTCTTGACCTCGTCCTCCCCGAAGGAATCCCCTCCGCGCGGGTGGAACTCTGGACGGGGAAACTGCCTTCCACCTGGCACGACGACGGCTACGACGGCGATGCTCCCATAGAGGCTTTGGCCATCAAGATGGAAAGCGAAGGTGGAAGAATCGAACTGCACGGTCTCACCCCCATGCCCTACGAATGGAGGATTTCCGCTCCCGGATGCATGGCCGTCCGGCAACCTTTCGACGCATCCCGGCGGGAAACCTTGGACCCCATCAGTCTCATCCGGACGAAAACGGCCACGTTCCGCCTTGCCCGATTCGACCAATCGGGCGACTGGCAGGAAAAGCAGGTATGCTTGGACGGGAACGCCCGGCTGGTCGTCAAGGACGAACCCGACCAATTCGGACAGTTCGACGACCTGCGCCTGACCTACCGGGACGAAAACCATCTCGAAGCCTTCTTCGTCTATTGGCCGAACACCTTCGACGACCTCGGGGAGAACGGGCAAAACGCATTCCTCGCGGGAACCGGCGGACATGTCCAACCGGCTCCGCGGGGAAACCATGACGCGTCCATCTTGGAAACAGGCCATTTGTATCGCTTCCGTTGCCCCCAGCGGAATCTGGATTTGCTTGTCTCCATCACTGGAATGGAATGAGGAGTCCTTCCACCACCCCTCCCCCGAATCAGAAGAATGACCCATTCACCCCCAAAAACAAAACGCCAGCAATCGACTGCATTCGAGAGCCATCGACTCCCGCCCCCTTCCTTTGCGTTCTTTGCGTCACCCCCTTTGCGTTCTTTGCGTTTTCATCTTGCGCCCCCTTCCTCTCTCCTTGCGCGGTGGCGCGGCAGGATGCCGCACCTCCCAGGTGCCGTCCCCATCCCTCCCGCTTTCCCGTCCGCTTCCCTGGGGGGTGCGGCTTCCAGCCGCGCCCGTTCCCTTTCACGTCCGCGCCCGCAGGGCGCACCGCAACTTGTCACTTGCCACTTTTCACTTGTCACTCGCGCCGCAGGCGCGTTCCCTTTGCGTTCTTTGCGTTTTCCCATTGCGCCGACCTTGCGCTTCCCTTGCGCCGGAAATTTTTTCCAATCATTGGAAAACGCCCGAAAAATTTTTCCAATCATTGGAAAAATCCGCCCGTTTTTCCAACCATTGGAAACTTTTTTTCCAATCATTGGAAAACTTTCCCCGCGCCCGCCGGGCGCGCACCGCAAACTCGTCTCTCGTCACTTGTCACTCGTCACTCCTGAAATGAGGCCCTCCCCATGAAATTCACCGCCACCTGGACCATGGCCCTGCGCGCCCTGCGCCGCAACCCGCTGCGCACGGGGCTGACGATGCTCGGCATCATCATCGGCGTCGGCGCCGTCATCGCCATGGTCGCCATCGGCGTCGGCGCCAAGGCGCAGGTCGCCAACTCCATCGCGCAGATGGGCCAGAACATGCTCATGGTCTTCTCCGGCGCCGCCCGCTCCGGACGCGTCCACATGGGCTGGGGTTCCGCCCCGACCCTGACCAAGAAAGACTACGCCGCCATCCGCTCCGAAATCACCGGCATCACCGGCGCCACCCCCGAACTGCGCGGCACCGCCCAGGCCACCGCCGGCGCCGACAACGTCTCCACCACCGTGTACGGCGTCAGCGAAGACTACGTCGCCATCCGCTCCTGGACCGTCGCCGAAGGGACACCCTTCACGGCCACCGACGTCGCGCGCGCGGCCAAGGTGGCCATCCTGGGCAACACCGTCGCGTCCAACCTCTTCGGCAGCGCCGCGGGGGCGGTCGGGCAGATCGTCCGCATCAAGAACGCCCCCTACGAAGTCGTCGCCGTCCTCAAGCCCAAGGGCGCCAACATGATGGGCGACGACCAGGACGACATGATCCTCGTCCCGTGGACCTCCGCGATGGTGCGGATCACCGGCGGGACCTCCTTCCGGTCCATCACCGTGCAGGCCGAGAGCGCCGACCGCGCGCAGGACGTCATCGCGCAGCTCACGGCCCTCCTGCGCGAGCGGCACCGCATCCGCGAGGGCAAGGAGGACGACTTCAACATCCGCAACCAGCAGGACATGGTCGAAATGGCCACCTCCACCGCCTCCACCATGACCGTCCTGCTCGGCGCCATCGCGGGCGTCTCCCTGCTCGTCGGCGGCATCGGCATCATGAACATCATGCTCGTGAGCGTCACCGAGCGCACCCGCGAAATCGGCCTGCGCATGGCGGTCGGCGCGCGGGGGCGCGACATCCTCCTGCAGTTCCTCGTCGAGGCCGTCGTGCTGGGCATCGGCGGCGGGCTCATCGGCATCGCCGCCGGGTGCGCCGCCGCCAAGATCGTATCCATCAAGTTCGGATGGGCCACCCTCGTCTCCGCCCAGTCCATCGCCCTCTCCTTCCTCTTCTCCGCCGCCATCGGCGTCTTCTTCGGCTGGTACCCCGCCCGCAAGGCCGCCTCCCTCGACCCCATCGAAGCCCTACGGTATGAATGAAACCATGAAAACACCTCCCGCATTCTCCTCCCACCTCCACTCCACTTCCGGAGGTGCGGCTTCCAGCCGCGCCCTCCCCCTCCTCCTCGCGCTCCTCCTCGCGTTCCCCGCCCTCGCAGACGATTCCCCCGTTTCGTCCCCATCGTCCCCTTCGTCCCCTTCGTCCCCAACGTCCTCCGTCCGCCAAATGGCGCTCGACGACTGCATCGCCCTCGCCCTCGAAAACAACCTCGACCTCCGCATCCAGCGCCTCACCCGCACCGCCGCCGCCATCGACGCCGAAGGCACCCGCGGCGCCTACGACCCCTCCCTCGCCCTCTCCGCCAAGCGCTCCCGCACCGAGACCGAAGGCACCGCCGCCGGCACCTCCGAAGGCGTCCTCTCCACCACCCGCACCGAGACCGACGAAAACGCCTTCACCGCCGGCATCCAGGGCGACACCTCCTTCCACGGACTTTCTTACGACCTCTCCGCCCGCGCCGGCGACTCCTCCGGCACCCGCGCCTCGAACCCCTTCGACACCACCACCGCCTCCGCCGGCCTCACCCTCACCCAGCCCCTCCTCCGCGGATTCAAGGCCCCCGCCACCCGCTACCGCATCGCCACCGCCCAATCCCTCTCCGACGAAGCCGCCCTCGCCCTCGAACAGAAAATCCAAACCACCGTCGCCGCCGTCGAAACCGCTTTTTATGCCCTCATCCAGGCCCGCGAAACCATCGCCGTCCGCGAAAAAGCCCTCGCCCTCGCCGAACAGCTCGCCGCCGACACCGAGCGCAAAGTCTCCGTCGGCACCGCCTTCGCCCTCGACGCCCGCCAGGCCTCCTCCCAGGCCGCCACCGCCCGCGCCGAACTCTCCGACGCCCACCGCGCCGCCGGCATCGCCCACAACGATTTGAAAGCCCTCGTATTCGCCGACCAGCGCGCCGTCCGCAACCTGCACATCGACGCCCGCTACACCCTCGACCCCGCGCGCGTCCCCACCGACCCCGCCGCCTCCGGCGACCTCGCCCTCGACCTGCGCCCCGACATCCGCGCCCAGCGCCTCGCCCTCGCCCGGCAGGGCATCGAAGTCGAGTACCGGCGCAACCAGACCTTGCCTTCCCTCGACCTCGTCCTCGGCGCCGGCGTCGCCGCCTCCGACGAAGACTCCTATCCCGACGCCTGGTCCCAGCTCGCGTCCGCCGACGAACCCTACTGGACCGCGGGCCTGACCTTCACCGTCCCCCTCGGCAACCGCACCGCCGCCAGCGCCCACCGGCAGGCCCTGGCCAACGCCGAACGCATGCGCCTGGAGCTGCGCCGCCTCGAAGAGAGCGCCCTGGTCGAAGTCGAGAACGCCACCGCCGCCCTCGACACCGGCTGGGAAAAGATCGCCTCCACCCGCGAAGCCCGCGCCTGCGCCGAAGAAGCCCTCGCCGCCGAGCAGAAGAAACTCGACAGCGGCCAATCCACCCCCTTCATCGTCCTCCAGCTCCAGCGCGACCTCACCACCGCCCGCCAATCCGAGATCGCGGCCCTCACCGACTACCTCCGCCTCGCCTCCGCCCTCTCCCTCGCCGAAGGCACCCTCCTCCAGCGCCACAACCTCGACCTCGACACCGCCCCCGTCGAACCCTGATTCCCGGGAAAAGAAGTTGACACCCCGCGCGGCCGCCGCTAGCGTGATCGGAAAGTCGGTCGCTAGGGGTGTCCTTGAGGAAAGGGCTGAGAGTTCCCGTGCGGGAGCAACCCTCGGAACCTGTCGGGATCATGCCTGCGTAGGGAAAGCGGACTTCGCGCCACCTCTCCCCCACCCTGCCCCTCCCGGCCGTTCCCGCCCGAGGCGGCCGCCCGGAGAAATGCCATGTCCACTTTGACCGATTCCGTCGCCGCCCTCGCCGCCCGCGTGCGTGCCGGGTCGCCGCTCGTCGTCAACATCACCAACTACGTCGCGATGAACTTCGCCGCCAACGTCCTGCTCGCCGCCGGCGCCTCCCCCGTGATGGCCCACGCCCCCGAGGAAATCGACGAAATGGTGGCCATCGCCGGCGCCCTGACCATCAACTTCGGCACCCTCGACGCGACCTGGGTAAAGGCCATGACGGAAGCCGGCCTCGCGGCGCAACGCGCGGGGAAACCCGTCGTCTTCGATCCCGTCGGCGCCGGTGCGACCTCCTTCCGCACCGGCACCGCGAGGGGCTTCCTGGAGTCCTTCCCCGTCGCCGTCATCCGCGCCAACTCCTCCGAAATCCTCGCTCTCTCCGACGCACCCGCCGCCGCGACCAAGGGCGTCGACGCCACCGACCCCGTCGATGCCGCCATACCCGCCGCCGCCGCCCTCGCCAGCAAACACCACTGCACCGTGGCCGTGTCCGGCGCCGTCGACGCCGTCACCGACGGCCGGCGCCTGATCCGCATCTCCGGCGGCTCCCCTCTCATGCCCCGCATCACGGCCACCGGCTGCTCCCTCACCGCCCTCACCGGCGCCTGCTGCGCCCTTGCCCCCGGCGACCCGCTGCTGGCCGCCGCCACCGCAATGGCCATCTTCAAGGCCGCCGCCGAAGCCGCCGCGCCGTCCGCCCGCGGTCCCGGCTCCATGTCCGTCGCGTTCCTCGACGCCCTCCACTCGCTCGACCCGGCCGCCGTCGCCGCCCCCGGACGCATCCGCGAGGAGGCCCTCCCGTGAACCCCTACGCCCTCTATCTCGTCACCGACCGCGACCTCTCGCTCGGCCGCCCGCTTCCCGACGTCGTGCGCGAAGCCGTCGCGGGCGGCGTCACCTGCGTCCAGCTCCGCGAAAAGACCGCCTCCTCCCGCGAAATGCTGGAGTTGGCGCGGGAGCTGCTCGCCATCCTCCGACCCCTCGGCATCCCGCTGATCGTCAACGACCGGCTCGACATCGCCCTCGCCGCCGGCGCCCAGGGCGTCCACCTCGGCCAGCACGATCTGCCGCTCGCCGACGCCCGCCGACTCGTGCCGCCGGACTTCATCGTCGGCATCTCCGCCGAATCCGCGGCCGACGCCGTGGCCGCGGCGGCCGGCGGGGCCTCCTACGTCGCCGCGAGCCCCGTCTTCGCCACCCCCACCAAGACCGATACCGCTCCCGCGCTCGGCCTGGACGGCGTCACCGCCCTCCGCACCGCCCTCCCCGCCTCCTGCCCGCTGGTCGCCATCGGCGGCATCCACGTCGACAACGCGGCGTCCGTCCTCGCCGCCGGGGCCGACGGACTCGCGGTCGTGTCCGGCATCATGTCGGCCCCGTCCCCGCGCGATGCCGCCGCCGCCTTCCGCGCCGCATGGCCTCAGTCCGCTGGCAAACCCGCACGGTAGGCCGCCAGGATCGCATCCAGCACCGGCCCCGGCTCCACGCCGAAGAAGTCGCGGTAGAAGCGCGCGATTTCCGCCTCCATCCCGAACCCCGGGAACGCCTCCGGCCACAGTTGCGCCGCGAGCCATTGCAGGCACAGGATCCACCGGCTCACCGGTTGCGCGTACGCGACCAAATCCGACGGCATCGCACGGACCCGTCCCTCCCGCACCGCCTTGAGCAGCTGCCAGCGCCGGTCCGCCTTTACGGCCGCCAGCAACGGGGCCACCGGCGCCTTGAAACCGGCGAAGAAGATGGCATCCGGATTCCACGCGGCGATCTGCTCGAACGACACCTTGCTCCACCCGTTCGCCGTGAACCCCGTCCCCTTCCATGCCGCCTCGCCGCCCGCTGCCTCGACCATCCACGTCTGGAGCCACGCGTCGGGCGATACCGAAAACGACATCACGCCGTCCGCCGCCGACGCCTGCAGCAACAACACCCGCGGCCGCACCGCGCCCGGCGCCGACAGCGCCCCCCGCACCCCCGCCGCCACCGCATCCATCCGCGCCCGGATCATCCCGCACACCTCCTCCGCGCGCGCCTCCTCGCCCAGCACCTTCCCCAGCTCCGGCAACTCCCGCAACCACTCCTCCGGCGTCTCCAGCGACATCGCGAAGCACGGAATCCCCAGCGGACGCAGCTTGTCGATGACCGTCGCCGTCGCGGACGTCTTGGCAATCACGAGGTCCGGCCGCATCGCCGCCAATTCCTCGGTGCCGCCGTTCTGCATCGTGTCGGCCGCGGAGGCCGCCGCCAGCTCCGGCTCCAGCAACGCGAAGAGATTCCCCATGCCCTGGTCCACCCGCGCCAGCCGCAGCAGGTGCTTCCGCCCCTCCGGGAACAAAAACAGCGCGTCCGACGGTATCAACGCCGCCTTCCCCGCCACCAGGATGCGCTCCGGCACCGCCGCCGGCGACACCACGTCGCCGTTGGCATCGACCGCCGGACGCGGTGCCGCCACGGCAACCCCGGCAACGAGGAGCAGCATCGAAAGCAGATTGGCAGGATGGCGCATGGCCGGAATCGTTCTTCCAAGTCGCCGGCGGGAGGGCTTGACGCACCGGCCGCCGGCGGGGTAGGATGCATCCGATATACCGAAGTGGATATATCGGTTTCTCCTATGTCAGAACTCCCCCGACAAGTCAACGCCAATCGCGCGCGCGCCGCCTTCACGCTCGTCGAGCTGCTGGTGGTGGTGGCGATCGTGGCGCTGTTGCTGGCGGTGGCGGTCGGCGGATTCGGACGCGCCCGCGCCGCCGCCCAGTCGGCCGCCTGCCGGGAGAACCTGCGGCTCTGGGGCAGCGCCTTCCATCTCTACGCCGCCGAGCACCGCGGCCGCTTTCCCCACACAGACGACCGGACCCGCAGCGACAAGTCCGGCCTCCCCGCCTCCGAGTCCCCGCACGACCACAGCTGGGTCGACGAACTGCCGCCGTACATGGGGCTCAAGCCCTGGCGCGACCACCCCGAGGGCCAGCGGCCCGCCCGCAATCCCTGGCAGTGCCCCGCCGCGCACTGGGCGGACGACGGCGCCTACTCCTACAACCGCAAGAAGGAAGGCGGATTCAGCTACGCCATGAACTCCTACCTCTCCTACGACTTCGACTACGGCGGCCGCCACGGCGGCGAGTCCTACCTCAACACGCTCCGCTGCGAAGCCCCCGCCCGCACGATCCTCCTCTTCGACCAGGCGGCGAACCCCACCGACGGCCTCCATCCGCAGTACCGCAACCGCAAGGCCGGCCGCCATCCCGGCGAAGACGTCACCGCCCTCACCACCCGCCACCGCCGCGGCGACGGACGCGAGGGCGCCAACTTCCTCTTCATCGACGGCCATGTCGCCTTCCGCGACGACATCTGGGTCCGCCAGCACTCCGACTTCCCCGAAGCCCCCGACGACTTCGAGTGGTTCCCCTACCCCTACGAGTGACCCTCCCCCCCTCCCCCCTCGGCGTTCCGCGGCGGAAATCCGGGCTTGAAAAAACCGGCCGGGAGGGGCATCGTAGGGTGTTGCGTTCCGAAAGGATACACTATGATTGGTAAAAAGCCTTTGACAGTCGAAACGATTTCCCTGGACCTCAAGGGGAACGACAAGGAAGAGATCCTCTCCGAAATGGTCGATCTGCTTGCCGCGTCGGGCCATATCCGCGACAAGGAGGCGGTGCTCAAGGCCGTCACCGACCGCGAAAAGCGCATGAGCACCGGCATGCAGAACGGCATCGCCATCCCCCACGGCAAGACCGACAGCGTGGACTGCCTGGTCGCCGCCCTCGGCATCAAGCGCGAAGGCATCGACTTCGGCGCGCTCGACGGCCAGCCCTCGACGATTTTCGTCATGACCGTATCCCCCGACAGCCGCACCGGCCCGCACATCCAGTTCCTGGCCGAAGTCAGCCGCCCCCTCAACGACGCCTCCATCCGCGCGAAAATCCTTTCCGCCGCATCCCGCGAGGAAGTCCTCCGGCTGCTGCTCGGCTGAGCCGCCGTCCGGCACGCTTTCCCCTCCATCCCTCCCCGGGCGGCGGACTTCAGTCCGCCGTTTCCGTTGCCCCTTCCACCAGCCCGTCCCGCAAGACGATCGTCCGCGAGCACCGCGCCGCCACGTCGTCGTTGTGGGTCACCATCAGCAGCGTCAGCCCCCGGTCGGCCACCAACCCGAACAGCAACCGCAGGACATCGTCTCCCGTGCGGGAATCCAGGTTCCCCGTCGGTTCGTCGGCCAGCAGCAGGCGCGGCTCGTTCATGAGCGCCCGCGCCAGCGCGACGCGCTGCTGCTCGCCGCCGGACAGCTCGTTCGGCCGGTGCGCCGCCCGCGCGGACAGCCCCACCATCTCCAGCAGCTCCATCGCCCGCGCCCGCAGCCTGCCGCCGCGCAGGAACGCCCCCCGCAACCCCAACGCCGGCAGCAGCACGTTCTCGCGCACCGTCAGCTCCGGCAGCAGGTGGTAGGCCTGGAACACGAATCCGATCCGCGACGCCCGCATCGCCGACCGTTCGTGCTCCCCCGCCGCGTACACGTCGCGCCCGTCGAACAGCACCCGCCCCGACGTCGGCCGGTCGAGCCCGCCCAGGATGTGCAGCAGCGTGCTCTTCCCCGCCCCGCTCTTGCCCGTGATGGCGACGGTTTCGCCCGCCTGCACCGCGATCGACACGCCGCGCAGGACGTCGAGCCGCCGGTGCCCCATCGCGAAGGACCGCACGAGGTTTTCGGCCTGGAGCAGCACCTCACTCATAGCGCAGCGCCCCCACGGGATCGAGTTTCGCCGCCTGCCACGCCGGAACCACCGCCGCCAGCGTGCAGATGACCAGCACGGACACCGCGACCAGCGCGACGTCGCCCGGCAGCGTCACCGACGGAATCTCCGCCAGATGGTACAGCTCCTGCGGCAGCAGCTCCATCCCGAACCGGTCGTTCAACAGCCGCAGCAACCCGTTCCGGTACCGCAGCACCAGCAGCCCCGTGCCGATGCCCAGCGTCGTGCCCAGCACCCCTTCGATCCAGCCCTGCCAGAAGAACACGCGCATGATGGCCCCGCGCGAAAAGCCCAGCGACCGCAGCAATCCGATCTCGCGCGTCTTCTGCACCGTCACCGTGATGAGCGTGTTCGTGATGCCGAACGCCGCCACGATCGTGATGAAGATCAGCAGGAAGAACATCATGTTCTTCTCCACCCGCAGCGCCGCGAACAGCTGGTGGTTCTGCTCCATCCACGTCGTCGCGCGGAAGCCCGGCCCGAGCGACGCGGCGATTTCCCGCGCCACCGCCGGCGCCTGGTACGGATCCATCGCCATCACCTGCACCGCCTCGATGCCCGCCCCGCCGCAGAACTCCCGCGCATCCCACAGCGACAGCAGCACGAAGTTCGCGTCGAAATCCCACATCCCCGTCTCGAACAGCCCCGTGACGCGGAACTCCCGCGGCAGCCGCACCAGTTCCTCCGACGCGAACGTCCCCGGCGAGTACGCGGTGAACGCATCCCCCACCCCGACGCCCAGCCGGTCCGCCAGGTGTTTCCCGAGCACCGCCCCGCCGTCCGCCACCGAGAAGGTCCCTTCCACGATGTTCGACGGGATCTTCCCCACCCGCCCCTCGCGGTCCGGATCGATGCCCCGCAGCAGCGGCGTCTCCAGGGAGCCGTCCAGCCGCCGCACGAAGGCGAGGCTCTGCAGGAACGGCGCCGCCCCCACCACGCCGTCCACGCCTTCGAGGTAGTCGCACAGCTCGTCCTCCCGCCCCTCCAGCGGCCCGCGCCCGGTGACCGTCACGTGCGCGTTGAAGTCCAGGATCTTCTCCCGCCACATCTCGTCGAACCCCGTCATCACCGACAGCACGATCACCAGCACCGCCACCCCCAGCAGCACGCCCATCACCGACAGCACCGTCACCGCCGACAGGAACGTCCGCTTCGGCCGCAGGTACTTCAGCGCCAGGAACAGCGAGAACGGCAGCGTCATCGCGCTCCGTCCTTCCCGGCCGCAACCGGCCCGCAAGTTGTCCGTTGGGTGTCCATGTACGTCTTTCAAGTGTCCAAAACCGCCCCCCGGATGTCAAACGCAAATGCCCGGACTTCCGCCCGGCCGGCTCCGGCGGTCAGGGACGGCCCGCCCCACCTTCCCTTCCCAAGGGAAACCGCAAGGTTTTCGCCTGGAAACCCCGAAGGAATTCCGGCCAGGGCGGTTGACCGTGCCGTGGCGGATGGTAGAATGCCCGCCGTTTCGACACGACAACCCGCAAAGAGAGGCAACACATGGACATTTCCAAAGACATCCTGTACATCGGCGTCAACGACCACTCCATCGACCTGTTCGAGGGCCAGTACGTCGTGCCCAACGGCATGGCCTACAATTCCTATGCGATTCTCGACGAAAAGACCGCGGTGATGGACACCGTGGACGTGCGCTTCCGCCACGAGTGGCTCGACAACCTCGAAAAGGCCCTCGCCGGACGCAAGCCCGACTACCTCGTCGTGCAGCACATGGAGCCGGACCATTCGGCGAACATCGCGGCCTTCATGGAGGCGTTCCCGGAGGCGACCATCGTCTCGTCGGCCAAGGCGTTCGCGATGATGGGCAACTTCTTCGGCAAGCAGTGGGAGGACCGCCAGATCGTCGTCAAGGAAGGCGACACGCTGGCGCTCGGCCGGCACGTCCTGCATTTCGTGGCGGCGCCGATGGTGCACTGGCCCGAAGTCATCGTGACCTACGACGAGGCGGACAAGGTGCTGTTCTCCGCCGACGGCTTCGGCAAGTTCGGCGCGCTCGACGTCGAGGAGGACTGGGACTGCGAGGCCCGCCGGTACTACTTCGGCATCGTCGGCAAGTACGGCGCGCAGGTCCAGGCGCTGCTCAAGAAGGCGGCCGGGCTGGACATCCAGACCGTCTGCCCCCTGCACGGCCCCGTGCTCCGCGGCGACGCCCTCGCGAACGCGCTCGCCAAGTACCAGACGTGGAGCAGCTACGAGGCGGAGACGGACGGCGTGTTCGTCGCCTACACCTCGGTCTACGGCCACACCAAGGAGGCCGCGCTGCGCCTCGTCGAGCTGCTCAAGGCGCGCGGCTGCCCAAGGGTGGGCGTCGCCGACCTCGCGCGCGACGACATGGCGGAGGCCGTCGAGGACGCCTTCCGCCACGGCAAGCTGGTGCTGGCGACGACGACCTACAACGCCGAAATCTTCCCGCCCATGCACACGTTCATCGACCATCTCGTCGAGCGCAACTACCAGAACCGCACCATCGGCCTGATCGAGAACGGCTCCTGGGCGCCGCTGGCCGCGAAGATCATGCGCGAGCGGTTCGCCAAGTCGAAGAACATCCGCTTCACGGACACGACCGTGCACATCCTCTCGGCCCTCTCCGACGCCTCGCGCGCCGAGCTGGAGGCGCTGGCCGACGAGCTCTGCCGCGAGTACGTCGCGCGCGCCGACGCCGCCACCCC
>LXOW01233891.1_pt1 | contig 13972 bp, 15 predicted proteins | sample 1368591 | NCBI WGS metagenome assembly LXOW01 (sample SAMN04884650, study PRJNA319009) | bovine gut metagenome | isolation source: Cow rumen | host: Bos taurus | place: Italy: Legnaro (PD) | collected 2014-07-09
GCCCAAGCCAAAGGCCTCACTCCTATCCAAGTCAGCACCTTGGCTTCCATCGTCAACAAGGAAACCAACATGACCGACGAGATGCCGCGTGTGGCTGGCGTTTATATCAACCGCCTGAAAAACAACTGGCTGCTGCAAGCCGACCCGACGCTTATCTTCGCATGGAACGACTACAGCATCCGCCGTGTCCTCGACCGCCACAAGGAAATCGAGTCACCTTACAATACCTATAAATATGTTGGCCTTCCCCCCGGACCAATTTGCATCCCGTCCATCGCCGCCGTCAAGGCCGTGCTGAACGCCGAAGACCACCATTATTTCTACTTCTGCGCCAAGGAGGATTTCTCTGGCTATCATAACTTCGCCAAGACTCTGAGCGAACACAACCGCAACGCGACCCGTTACCAGCAGGCTCTTAATCAAAGAGGAATAATGAAATGAGGAATGCTGAATGTGGAATAATAACGGCCCTTCAATAAACTCAGGGACCTTTTGCCTCGCAGTCCCGCAGTCTCGTAGTCCCATAGTCAACAAACAACAATTAAACAGTTCAACAATTAAACAATTAAACGTACAATGAAAGCATTTAAAGCATACGACATCCGTGGCGAATGGGGCACCGACCTCAACGCCGACAACGCCTACCGCATCGGATATTTCCTGCCCGACATATTAGACACCGACACCTATCTCGTTGGTCGCGACATGCGCCTTTCGTCCGACACGATGTTTGAAGCCCTCACACACGGCCTCACCGACCGTGGCAAAAACGTGGACAGCATCGGCCTTTCGACTACGCCCTTGGTGTATTGGTCCACGGCCAAATACGGCTATGGCGCCTCGGTGCAAATCACGGCATCACATAACCCCAAAAACCATAACGGTCTCAAGATTTCCGCCAAAGATGCTCTTCCCGTGGGCTACGACACTGGACTGAATCGTTTGGAAGCCTTGGTGGAGAGCGACAAGCCCACAGTGCCTTGTGCCCAGAAAGGTCAAATCCGTGAAAAGGATGTCTATGCCGACTATCTCGCTTTCCAAAAACAGTTTGTTGGCGACTTGAGCAACCTCAATATCGCCGTGGATTGTAGCAATGGCATGTCGTCCCTTTTCGTCCACGAGCTCATCGGCAAGGCACATTACATCAACGACACCTTGGATGGCAACTTCCCTAACCACGAGCCCAATCCATTGGAGGCCAATGCACAAGAACAAATCAAGGCTTTGGTGTTGAAGGAAAAATGCGACATCGGCCTGCTCTTCGACGGCGATGCCGACCGCATCACCTTCATCGACGAGAAAGGACGTTTCATCTCTCCCGACCTCATCATTGCCTTCTTGGGTGACTACTTCATTGGCGAACAAAAACAAAAAGGCATTGTCTTGCAGGACATCCGCAGCTCGCGCGCCATCCAAGAGTATTCAAACCGTTATCAAGCCAAGGTGGAAACCTGGCGCGTAGGACGAGCCTACGCCGCTCTGAAACTCCGCGAATTGGACGGCTGCTATGGTGGTGAATTAGCTGGGCACTATTACTTCCGCGATTTCTACTATTCTGATTCTGCCCTCTTGGCCGCTTCCATCGTGCTGCGCCTTTTGGCCGAACGCAAGAAGGAAGGCAAGACGATGAGCCAAATCATCGACGAAATCACACCTTACTCCAACTCTGGCGAAATCAACTTCAAGATTGAACGCAAGCAGGAAGCTATGGATGCCGTCCGCGATTATTTCATGGGTCTCGACAAACCCGAGCGTTTCCTCGACTTCGATGGCTATCGCCTCGACTATCCCGACTGGTGGCTCAACATCAGGCCTTCCAACACGGAGCCTTATCTCCGTTTCCTTTGTGAGGCCAAAAGCGAGGCAAAACTAAAAGAAATCATCGAAACCGTGAAAGGCATCGTTGCCGAACACAGCTAAATTTACTATCTTTGCAAAAATTTGAAGCGATGAAAAAATTGATATTTCTTCTTTCCGCAGCGCTGTTCATGGCTATGACCGCTTGCGAAAACCCCGCAAAATCACGCGTTTTGACCGAAGAAGGCTCCAAACAGTTATTGCGTTACAGCCAGTATGACGAGGCCGAGAAAACCCTCACGGAAGCCATCAAATACGACAAGGGCAATTTTGAGGCCTACTATTATCGCGGCTGCGCCAGAATCAATGCCAAAAAATATAACGAAGCCATCGCCGATTTAGAGAAAGCCGTTGAGCTGAAACCTGATTATGCCGATGCCTACTTCAACCTCGGCAGGACCTATTACATGATACACGACGAGGACAAGGCATGTGAATACTACAAGTTGGCCGCCAAATACGGAAGGCCCAACTTGGAGGACTACCTCAAAAGATGTGACTGATTATTCGTTGATTTCCTGTTCGCCAAAAGCCTCTTCCAGGATGACGTCGCCGTCTTCGTTATAGGTCTTCCAAAGCCCTATTTTCTGTCCCTTCCCATATTGTCCTTCCTCCTTAAGGGCGGTGCTGGGATAATAGCTCTCGCAAGGACCGTCAAGCAGACCGTTATGATACTGGCATTCCATCAACAACACGCCCGTATCGGAAAACTTTCGGCATTGACCTTCGGGGACGCCGTTGACATACTGCGTTTCCTCCGCCAACACTCCGTTATTAGGATTATATAGCTTAGACCAGCCATGCACCTTGCCGTTTTGGTTGTCCTCAACGAGACGAAGCTGTCCCGAGCTGGCATCATAATACTTCCACTCACCCTCTTTTTTCTGGTTCACATAATTGCCCGTGGCAACCATGCGACCATTCGGGGCGTAGGTCTTGTTCAAGGCCTTCTCCCCCGACTTGTCAAATTCATTGGTGGCCTTCAAGTTGCCTTGTTCGTCGTAATACTTGAACACACCCTTGCATTTGTCGTTCTTGAAACGTCCTTCATAACGCAGTTGACCATTGGCATAATAATCGCGCCACTCCCCTTGACGGCGGCCTTTGCCGTCGGTGCGGTTAAAGTCTTGGGCAAAAGCGGTGGAAAGGACAAATAGCAGACTTGCAAGGATTAAGGCATATCTTTTCATGATTTCTTCGGTTTTGACGCTGCAAATTTAAGGAAATAACTTATTTTTGCGGCAATTATTGTATGGCAGAATACTCATCCATATTGTTGGAAAACGCCGTGGAGTCGCTTTCGAAATTGCCTGGCATCGGCAAGAAGACGGCTTTACGTCTGGCTTTGCATCTCCTCAACGAAGACAGCATGGCTACAGAGCAGCTAGCTGACTCATTGCTGAAGATGAAACATAACATCATGCTGTGTGAGCGCTGCTACAACATCAGCGACACCAAGGTGTGTTCCATCTGTGCCAACCCGCGACGCGACGAAAACACGCTCTGTGTGGTGGCCGACATGCGGGATGTGCTGGCCATAGAAAGGACGGCCTCCTACAACGGCCTTTATCATGTGTTGGGCGGTGTCATCAGTCCTATTGAAGGCATCTCGCCCAACGACTTGAAGATTGCACAACTCGTGCAACGCACACAAAAAGAAGACATTAAGGAAATCATCTTGGCTTTGCCCGCCACCATTGAAGGCGACACGACCAACTTTTACATATTCCGTCAGTTAAAGGATTATGCGGGAAAGATATCTGTGATTTCAAAAGGTATTGCCGTGGGCGATGCCTTGGAATATGTGGACGAGGTGACGCTGGGACGATCGATTCAGAACAGGATTCCGTTTAATCAGAAATGATAATAAATGGTATGCGGGTGCTTCGACAGGCTTAGCAACCCTTAACCCCTACAAAATGGTTTCATCAAACAAATCCAATTGGTTTTCGGTGAGATACAACTCTTGCGGCACTTCATATTCGTATGCCGTGATAAAACGGGCTATATTCTTCTTAATCAGTTTTATAGGTGTCGTTTTTCGGGCTTTGCAATAGTTGCGCAAGGATCGATACTGGCCCTTCGACAACTTAAAGGTTATCGCATGATACTGGTAGTTGCGACGTTTGCGTTTTTTGTTTTGCTGTCCCATAACACATTGATTTGAAAGCACGAAATAACAAAAAGAAATCGGAAAATCCAAATTATCGTGAAAGTTTTCCTCTTTCGTGCGCTTTTTCAAGGAATAACATAAAAAACGAAGCGCCGGGTAATCCGACGCTTCGTGATAAAGTTTTCAACAATTAATTAAGGCTTAGAATTTGAAGCCAATACGCGCCAAAACCATCTGAGGTGCTACTCCTCTTTCGTTACTAAATATATCCGTTCCATGGACCGGGCGTGTTCTTTCTGCAACTACTTTACTAACACCAAGGCTGTAGAAACTAGCACCGATCATGAAATTCTTTGATATTTCAAATCCAACGCCAACTTGATATGCAAAACTGAAAGCTGTTTTGTATTGGTAGTTCATCACAGCGGTAGCATCGACTGCCACATACCTGATTGCCTCATAATATGAGGTAATAAAACGAGCATTGGCACCAGCACCACCTTCAAAATAAATGCCAAACGCTGGCGATAATCTCAGCACATAATTTATTCCAACCATAAAGGGAATATTAAAATACTTCGGACGATTGATGGAAAAACTGCTAACCAGAGGGTCGTTTTTCAAATCAATATTTTTTTGGTCAAAATACTCTTTCAACTCATTGTTCAAGCCGTTATAAAAGCCATCTACGGACAGCATAACACTGAGACCTTTTACTCCGACACCAAAATTCCACTTCAGGCCAACGTTGGCTCCAATACTAGCACCAGCACCATTGAACTCATCGCCTTCATGGATTAATGCCCAGTTGTGGTTATAGTCACCTTTGCCATAGTTGCCCATCGGGAAAGAAGCACCTAGAAAAATAGAACCACTGACTTGAGCTATGGCATGCCCTCCCCATATCATCAGGAGCGACAGTACAAACATTCTTGTAAATTTCTTCATTTTTAGTATTTTTAAAGTTAGATTTCTCAATTATCACGCTGCAAAAATATAAAAATTTCGTATTTTTGCGATTTAATTTGTAGAAAAATGTTTCAAAAACTCAAATTATTCAAAGAACGCCATCCATTTACAGCTTTGATGCTGATAGCCATTGCGGTCCGTATCATCGTTGTAGTATTTGGTCAAGGCTACGGTTCAAACCATGAGGTGCAACACCCCACCCTTTTCCTCGGTTTTGTTGATAAGATAAAAGAAGTTCTGGGCATTGGCGAGACCGTATCAGCCAAATTCATCAGCCGTTCACTTTATGTCTTGGTATCGTTGTTCACCGTGTCGATGGTGTACCGCATCTGTGACCTCATCTCGAACAAGCAAAACGCATGGCTTTTGGCGCTCATTCCTACATTCTGCTGTATCATGCCTTCTTTTGGAATCATCGAGAATGCCAGTGCCTTCCTCGGACTGCCGCTGTTGCTCTATGGAACCAATGTGGTATTGAGACAGGAAGTATTGCGCCAAAACAACCTCACTGACAACGTCCACCGCACTTCGTTTTTTATCGCTGGATTAATGCTGGGATTGGGTATCTGTGTGTGGTACGAAAGTGTTTTTATCGTCTTTTGCATCTTGCTCATCCTCTGCATCCGTCGTAACCCCAAGGGAGCGTTGATGACCCTACTCGGTATCATCACTTCCATCGTCGCAGCAGGTTTGCTGCTTTGGGCACTTAATGTCAATCCGTTGAAATACATCCAACTATGACCCAAGACGAAGCCCGTCAGCGCATAGCGGCGCTCAGCGAGGAACTGGAACAGCATAACTACAACTATTACATTCTTGCCAAACCTACCATCAGCGATTATGAGTTTGACATGAAATTGGAAGAGCTGGCACGCCTGGAAAAGGAATTTCCCGAGTTCCTCTCTCCTGCTTCACCCACCCAGCGCGTGGGCGGCGGCGTGACGAAAGAGTTCAAAAGCGTACAGCACCGCTATCCCATGCTGTCGTTGGCTAATTCCTACAGTCGTGAGGAGATTGCCGACTTCATCGGCCGCATCAAAAAGACCATTGATGAAGAAGTGGAGTTTTGCTGCGAGCTGAAGTTCGATGGGCTTAGCATAAGTTTGCAATATGAAAAAGGCGTGCTCGTTCGCGCCGTAACCCGTGGCGACGGCACCCAAGGCGATGATGTCACCACCAATGTGAGGACTATTCGCACCGTACCGCTGAAGTTGCGTGGCGACTATCCAGAGTTTTTCGAGATGCGCGGCGAAATCGTGATGCCCTTCGAAAGTTTCAACCGCTTGAACGAAGTCCGTGCCGAGGCTGGCGACGACCTGTTCGCCAACCCGCGCAATGCTGCCGCCGGGACATTGAAATTGCAAGATAGTAAGGAAGTGTCTCGCCGCCGTTTGGACAACTACTGCTACTACATGATGATGGACGATTTAGAAAACCGTTACCAAACGCATTACCAAAGCCTGCAAGCCGCAAAGAAATGGGGCTTCAACATCTCCAATTTCATGGCCCTTTGCAAGACCATCGACGAAATCTTCGAGTTCATCGACTACTGGGACGTGAAACGCCATGAGTTGCCCTTCGCCATCGACGGCATTGTGCTGAAAGTCAACAGCTACGCACAACAGCAAGTCTTGGGCTACACGGCCAAGTCACCGAAATGGGCCATCGCTTACAAGTTCAAGGCGGAAGAAGTGGAAACTGAATTGCAAAGCGTCGACTTCCAAGTAGGACGGCATGGCACCATCACCCCAGTGGCCAACCTTGCCCCTGTGCAATTGGCAGGCACCACAGTGAAACGCGCCACCTTAAATAATGAAGACTTCATCCGCCAGTTCGACCTGCATTATGGGGACACCGTCACCGTGGTGAAAGGCGGCGAAATCATTCCGAAAATCATTGGTGTGAACTTGAATAAACGCCAAGCTGGGGCACAACCCGTTGAGTTCGTTAAGACCTGTCCGATTTGCGGAAGCCAACTCATTCAAAATGAAGGTGAAGCGGCATGGTATTGCCCCAATAGTTCGGGTTGCTCGCCGCAGATTCGCGGCCGCATCGAGCATTTCATCGGGCGCAAAGCCATGAACATCGAAAGTCTCGGCGAAGGCAAGGTGGAATTATTATATGAGGGAGGTCTCGTCCGCAATGTTGCTGACTTATACGAACTCACCTATGAGAAGCTTTTTGGTTTAGAGAAGGTCATCACTATTGAAGATGAGTTCAGTCTGATGCCTGTAGCCACTCGTAAGGTCAGCTTCAAGGAGAAGACAGCACAGAACATTTTGGATGCTTTAGAGAAGTCGAAGTCAGTGCCGTTTGAAAGGGTGTTATTTGCCTTGGGCATCAAGTTCGTCGGGGAATCAGTGGCCAAAGTGCTAGCCAAGGCCTTGCACGACATTGACCATATCATTGATGCTTCTGTTGAAGAAATGACCGAAATCAACGAGATTGGGGAAAAGATTGCGCTTTCTGTGCGGAATTTCTTCGACGACGAGCGCAATATCGACATCGTCAATCGCTTGAAACAAGCTGGGCTGCAGTTTGCCATGGCCGAGCAAGCTGTTTCCGACAAGGAACAGGTTTTAGCTGGAAAGACCTTCGTGGTCAGCGGTGTGTTTGAGCATTATTCCCGCGACGGTATTAAGGAAACTATCGAGGCCTACGGCGGCAAGAATTCAGGCAGCATTTCCGGCAAAACCGACTATGTGCTGGCTGGCGACAAGATGGGTCCCGAGAAACGCAAAAAGGCCGAATCTTTGGGCGTTCCCATCATCACCGAAGCGGAGTTTGAGGCGATGATCGGGATAATTAGGACACCCGAGGAAAATGGATTGCTGTTTTGATAAAAAATGCTAACTTTGCAGCGTAAAATCTTGAACAATGTCCCAACTCACCATTGACAAAATAGAATATACTATTATGCTGGTGAAATTGTTTGCCTCGCATTACCAGTTAACTCCTGTTCAGGCATATCGTTACATCAGCCGTTTTGATGGCATGGCTTTTATTGAAAGGAACTATGGGGTTATGCACACTTTGTCCTTTCAAGAGATGGTTCAAGGATTATCTGATTATTGCCATAAGAAAGGAGGGCAATTGACATGATATTATACCATGGCTCAAATACAATTATTGACAAGATAGATTTGAGTAAATCCAAACCGAATAAGGATTTTGGCAAAGCCTTTTATCTTTCAGAGCAAAAGCAACAAGCTGAAGAAATGGCCGCATTTACGGTTGAAAGATTTGGTGGATATCCAATAGTGACGGCATTTGAATTTGATGAGATATGGCTGGGCGATGCTCAAGTACGCTACAAGTCCTTTAACGAATACTCAAGAGAGTGGGCTGATTTCATTTTAGCCAATAGGGATGCTGATACAGAATCCAACATTCATGACTATGACATCGTTTATGGTCCAATCGCAAATGATAGTGTTGGGCGTCAGATATTTAACCTCAAAGAAGGGTATATAGACATTGAAGAATTTATGAAGAGATTGCATTACATGAAGGGGATTACCTTTCAATATACATTTTGTACCCAAAAGGCCATAGAAAAACTGAAAAGACTATGAATGTGACCCAAAAGGATTTTGATTTTATGGTCGATATTTTGACCCGCGACCTCATTACTTTGCTGATGGAACGCCATAATTTGGATATGAAATCAGCCTTTGATGTGTTCTATAATTCAGACACTTACGCGGCCTTGAATCGTCCTGAAAGCGGATTGTACTTCCAAAGCCCCAAATACATTTATTCCATCTTGGAAAATGAAATGAAAACAGGCAAGATGGGATAATTACATTTTTTACTACTTTTGCCCGCCGAAATCATCAAATTTTGAATTTTAAATTTTAAATCTTAAATATCTAAATATCATGAGAATAGAAAAAATCATTGCCCGCGAAATCCTGGATTCTCGCGGAAACCCCACGGTTGAAGTGGATGTGACATTGGAATGTGGCGTCATGGGTCGCGCCTCGGTGCCTTCGGGTGCCTCGACTGGCGAACACGAAGCCCTCGAACTGCGTGACGGCGACAAGAAGCGTTACGGCGGCAAGGGTACCCTGAAAGCCGTTGACAACGTCAACAAGATCATCGCCCCCGAAATCTTCGGCATGTCGGCTCTCGACCAACGCGCCATCGACCACAAGATGCTGGCTTTGGACGGCACCAAGACCAAGTCGAAGCTCGGCGCCAACGCCATCCTCGGCGTCTCTTTGGCCGTGGCCAAGGCTGCTGCCAACTACCTTGACATCCCGCTCTACCGCTACATCGGCGGCACCAACACCTACACGCTGCCCGTCCCGATGATGAACATCATCAACGGTGGCTCGCACAGCGATGCCCCCATCGCCTTCCAAGAGTTCATGATTCGTCCTGTGGGCGCTCCTTGCTTCCGCGAAGGTCTGCGCATGGGTGCCGAGGTGTTCCACACCCTGGCCAAGCTGTTGAAGAAACGTGGTCTCAGCACCGCCGTCGGTGATGAAGGTGGCTTCGCCCCTGCCCTCAACGACACTGAGGATGCCCTCACCATCATCTGCGACGCCATCAAGGAAGCTGGCTACGAGCCTGGCAAGGACGTGAAGATTGCCTTGGACTGCGCCGCCTCTGAGTTTGCTTACAACGTCGACGGCAAGTGGTTCTACGACTACCGTGAGCTGAAGAACGGCACGAAGAAAGACCCCAACGGCAAGCGCTTCAGCTCCGACGAGCAGGTTGACTTCCTTGAGGAACTCATCAACAAGTACCCCATCGACTCCATCGAGGACGGCATGGGCGAAGAAGACTGGGACGGCTGGAAGAAACTCACCGACCGCATCGGCGACCGCTGCCAGCTCGTCGGCGACGACCTCTTCGTCACCAACGTCGACTTCCTCTCGAAGGGCATCCAGTTGGGTTGCGCCAACTCCATATTAATTAAGGTGAACCAAATCGGTTCGTTGAGCGAGACCTTGGACGCCATCGACATGGCCCACCGTCACGGCTACACCACCGTCACGAGCCACCGCTCGGGCGAGACCGAAGACGCCACCATCGCCGACATCGCCGTGGCCACCAACAGCGGTCAAATCAAGACCGGTTCGCTGAGCCGCTCCGACCGTATGGCCAAGTACAACCAACTCCTCCGCATCGAGGAAGAACTGGGCGACCTCGCCGTGTATGGCTACAAGAAACTGAAGTAATCCTCTGATTACAAACAAAAAAGCCGTGACGATTGCCACGGCTTTTTTGTTTATCCAAATACGGCTTTCAGCCTTCGCATCGCCTCCTCCACCGTAGAGCGCGGACATGCCAGATTAATGCGGAAGAAACCCTTACCTGCTTCGCCGAAATCCCTGCCTCGGTTAAAGCCCAGTTGCGCTTCTTGCGTCATCTTTTGCCATAATTCCTTTTCCGACAAGCCATAACCATTGAAGTCGAGCCACATCATGTAGGTGGCCTGTGGCTTGTGGAACTTCACTTTTGGTAAATTAGCAGTCAGGAAATCGGAGACATAGTCAATGTTACCTTGGACATAGTCAAGCAACTGCTCAAGCCATTCATCGCCGTAGGTCATGGCGGCTTGTGTCGACACCTTACCAAAGATGTTGCCGAGATGGGCCTCCATATCTTCGACGTAAGCGACATAGGTCTTTCGCAGTTCCTCGTTGGGGATGATGGCTGTCGAAGTGGCCAAGCCTGCAAGGTTGAAAGTCTTTGATGCCGCATGGAATGTGATGCTGTTTTGTGCAAACTCTTTGTCCAACAACGCGAATGGATGATGGCGGTAGCCCGGCAGCACCAAATCGCAGTGGATTTCGTCGGAGATGACCAACACCTTGTTCTTCATGCAGATTTCACCCAACAACAACAACTCATTTTGTGTCCAGCAACGACCCACAGGATTGTGAGGATTGCAGAGAATTAGCATCTTGGCAGTCTTGGTTTGTTCAACCAATTGGTCGAAGTTCAGTTCGTAGCCATCGCCTCTGTCTACCAAAGTATTGTAAACCAGCTTCCTGCCATGACTGGACACTGCATGATGGAAAGGCGGATAAACAGGCGGTTGGATGATAATCTCGTCGCCAGGTTTCGTGAAAGCCAGCACCGCCATGTTGAAGCCACACACCACGCCTGGGGTAAACGACATCCAGTCCTTGTGCACATTCCAATGGTGGTGGCGAAGAATCCATTTCCGGATGGCCTCAAAATAAGCCTCATCCTTGAAATGATAGCCGTAAACGGGATGTTCCGCACGACGCATCACGGCTTCACGAACGAAATCAGGCGTTTCAAAATCCATGTCGGCGACCCACATCGGAAGCACATCGGGATTGCCGAAAACCTGTTGTCTTAGGTCATATTTGACACAGTTGGTATCGGCTCGGTTGATGATTTTGTCGAAATCNNAACAGACTGTAAATCTGTCCGGGTATCCGTTCGGTGGTTCGAGTCCACCCTCCCCCACAACAATCAAGCGAAGCGAAAGCTTCGCTTTTTTATGTACATCTAAAGCCAAACAATTTAAAATCAGAATCTTATCTGCTTCTCACTACCTAAAACCCTTAATTATCATTTTATCTATGAAAATCTTTGTCGCTAAATTAGCATTTAAGACCACTGCAGAAGACTTGAGAGCCTTGTTTGAACAATTTGGAGAGGTGGAGTCCTGCAAAGTCATTATGGATCACGAAACAGGCCGATCGAAGTGCTATGGCTTCGTAGAAATGCCCAACGATGCAGAGGCTTATAAGGCTATCGTCGAGACAGACGAGACCATCTTCATGGGTAATGAGCTGCAAGTCAAGAAGTCGCGTCCGCAAGTCACGCCTGCCGCCAAGCCTGAAAAGCCCCTTAAACAGAAACGTAAGCGCCATCCATACATCCCTCCGACACAGGAATTCCAAGTCTAAGTTGAATTTTTTCGCTTAGAAAGACCCACAAATTGAAAAAAAGCCGTATCTTTGCAGCGTCATTCCGTGGAAACGGAAGTGATGGTCTGGTAGCTCAGCTGGATAGAGCAACAGCCTTCTAAGCTGTGGGTCTTGGGTTCGAATCCCAACCGGATCACCATAGAAAGGACTTCTTCGAAGTCCTTTTTTATTTGTTTACGGCAGAATCGAAGAATAATCGTACCTTTGCACGCCAAATCAATCAAACATGATTCAAGCAACAGGCATACACAAATCTTACGGATCGCTTGAAGTGCTGAAAGGCATTGACCTGCATATCAACAAGAAAGAAATTGTCAGCATCGTCGGCGCTTCGGGAGCGGGCAAGTCTACCCTACTCCATATCATCGGCACTTTGGACAAAGCCGACCGCGGACAACTCATCATCGACGGTACTGAGATCGGCAAACTGAACGACACCGCATTGGCCGCTTTCCGTAACCAAAAGATTGGCTTCGTGTTCCAGTTCCACCACCTCCTGCCCGAGTTCACTGCCCTCGAAAACATCTGCATCCCTGCATACATCGGTGGCATGGGCAAGAAGGAAGCTACGGAAAAGGCCGAAAAACTGCTTGAATACCTGAATCTTACTGACAGAAAAGACCATAAACCGTCGCAACTCTCTGGCGGCGAGCAGCAACGCATCGCCGTGGCACGCGCCTTGGTCAACAACCCTGCCGTGGTGCTGGCCGACGAGCCTTCGGGCAACCTCGATTCGAAATCGGCACAAGAGCTGCACAAGCTGTTCTTCCGCCTCCGCGACGAGTTGGGGCAGACCTTCGTCATCGTCACCCACAACCCAGAGTTGGCCTCCATGTCGGACCGCACCATTACCATTAAAGACGGAACCGTAGGGCCGTCATTGCGGGCTTGACCCGCAATCTCCCAAGCGTAAAAGATGCACTATCGCTCGGGAGATGGCGGATGTTCCTCCGCCATGACGGAAAAAGAAAACGAAAACAATAATATGACCATTACTTCGTTAACAAAAGGATAAATCAACGAAAATGAACAAACGCATTATATTCTCTTTCCTTTTCGGTGCCGCCCTCGTGTTGGGTGCCACCACCACCATCCAAGCCCAAAATGCCGAATCGTATGAGTCGCTGATGAAGAAAGGCAACGACAAGTTTAACGCCAAAGACTACATCAGTGCCAAGACCTATTACGAAATGGCGCTCAAACAAAAGGCCAACGACCCGACAGCAAAGAAGAAGTTGGACGAGGCGGTGAAGAAAATCCAGGAAGATGGTGCCAAGCAGGAAATCTTCTATGCCCACCTCGACACGGGCGACCAGTTCTACAGCCAACAAAAATATGAGGAGGCCCTCGCGGAATACGAACGTGCTTTGCAGGTCTTCCCCAACGACAAATATGTAACCGGACAAGCCAATGAAGTACGCGCCATCCTCAAAGAACGCCAAGACAAACAAGATGCCTTCGACACAGCCATGAACTTGGGTGAAAGCCTGCTGGCCGAAGACAACTTCGATGCTGCTATCATGCAGTTCGAGACCGCTGCAGGCATTTTCCCCAACGACAAACTCCCAAAGGAAAAGCTGACCGATGCCAGACAAAAGAAACAACTCTATACTGAAAAGGTGGCCCGCTTCGACAAGTTGATGGAAGAAGGCCGTCAGTTTGGGCTGCGCAAGAACTATGAGGCGGCAATTGAAAAGATTGACCAAGCCCTTGAGCTTTTCCCCAATGACGAGGAAGCCAACGCCAAACGCACTGAATACCAAACCGCCAAAGGCGTTGCCGACCAATACAATGGCATCATCGCCGCCGCCGACCAACTCTATGAAAACAAGGCTTACAAAGAAGCCAAAGCCCAATATCAAAGCGCATTGCTCGTTGTTGCTGGCGATGCCTACGCCACCGACATGATTGCCCGCCTCGACCCGCTCATCGCACAGCAAGATGCCGAAGAGGCCGCACGTATCGCTGCTGAACAAGAAGCAGCACGTCTGGCTGCCGAGGCCGAAGCCGCTAGGTTGGCCGCAGAAGCTGAAGCTGCCCGCATTGCCGCTGAGCAAGAGGCCGCAAGGATTGCTGCCGAACAGGAAGCTGCTCGTTTGGCTGCTGAAGAGGC
>LXOW01295989.1_pt1 | contig 13968 bp, 11 predicted proteins | sample 1368591 | NCBI WGS metagenome assembly LXOW01 (sample SAMN04884650, study PRJNA319009) | bovine gut metagenome | isolation source: Cow rumen | host: Bos taurus | place: Italy: Legnaro (PD) | collected 2014-07-09
ATCCTCCAAGAGAGCGAAATCCCAACACAGTGGTACAACATTCAGGCAGACATGCCCAACAAACCGATGCCCCCCATCCATCCTGCTACGAAGCAGCCTCTGGGTGTCGACGACCTGGCACACATCTTCCCACGCGAGTGCTGCGTGCAGGAACTTGACACAGAGCATCGCTGGATTGACATCCCGGAAGAAGTACTCGACAAGTACAAATTCTATCGTTCCACACCTTTGGTACGTGCCTATGCTCTCGAAGAAGCTTTGGGAACTCCCGCCCACATTTATTTCAAAAACGAATCAACCAATCCCCTCGGCTCGCACAAGATTAACTCTGCCCTGCCCCAGTGCTACTATGCCAAGCAGGAAGGTACGACCAACGTCACCACCGAGACAGGTGCCGGTCAGTGGGGTGCAGCCCTTTCTTATGCTGCAAAGATCTATGGCCTCGACTGTGCGGTCTATCAGGTAAAAATTACTATGCAGCAGAAGCCTTACCGCAGCAGCATCATGCGCACCTTCGGTGCCGTGGTCGAGGGTTCTCCTTCGATGTCAACCCGTGCCGGTAAGGACATCCTGACAAAGGATCCTACCCACAGCGGTTCGCTGGGTACTGCCATATCCGAGGCTGTCGAGCTTGCAACGACTACACCGAACTGTAAATACACGTTGGGCTCCGTGCTCAACCACGTAGGCCTGCACCAGACCATCATCGGCCTCGAGGCCGAGAAGCAGATGCAGATGGCTGGCGAGTATCCCGATATCGTGATTGGCTGCTTCGGCGGTGGATCCAACTTCGGTGGTATCGCATTCCCCTTCATGCGTCATAAGATTCTTGAGGGCAAGAACACCGAGTTCATCGCAGCCGAGCCCGACAGCTGTCCGAAGCTCACACGCGGTCAGTTCCGTTACGACTTTGGCGACGAGGCCGGTTATACCCCGCTGCTGCCCATGTACACATTGGGTCATAACTTCAAGCCAAGCAACATCCACGCCGGCGGTCTGCGCTATCACGGTGCCGGCATGATCATCAGCCAGCTCATCAAAGACGGTTACATGTATGGCGTCGACATCCCGCAGCTCGAGACTTTCGAGGCTGGTATGCTCTTCGCCCGCACAGAGGGCATCATCCCTGCTCCCGAAAGTTGTCACGCCATAGCAGCTACCATCCGCGAGGCTAACAAGTGCAAGGAGACAGGCGAGGAGAAAGTCATCCTCTTCAACCTCTCCGGACACGGACTCATCGACATGCCGTCGTACGAGGCCTTTATCAAGGGTGACCTGCAGAACTACACCGTCACCGACGAAATGATTGCCGAGAATCTTGCTGAGCTCGACAAGCAATAATATTCAAAGCCCGCCGCATGGCGGGCTTTTTAAACCAATGCGCCCCAACAGCGCGCTATGAATGAGATGAAAAGAACCGTTGCATTTTACCTCCTGCTAATCATCATGGGAACAGGCCTGTCATTGTCGGCACAACCAGTCAACAATGAGACAGATCTACAGACACTCTATCAGCAGATTGACGAAGCCATTGCCCAGTCGCCACAGTATGTTGCCAAACGCGTCGCGCAGATAACCGAGACGCGCAAGAAGCTGCGAGCCGAGACCAGTCTGGACAAGCAGTTCGAGCTGGCTGAACAGCTCTTTACGCTCTATAAGCCCTACAAAAACGACTCAGCGCTCTTTTACGCAAGCCTTTGCGTCTCGTTGGCTGACTCGCTGCAACGCAAGGACATGAAGGGACTCTATCTCTCACTGAAGGCCCACCAATGTTCTAAGGCCGGCATGTATGTCGAATCCCTCAGTCTGTTGAAACAAATCGACAATAAGACCCTTGGTCCCAAGGAACTGACGGAATACTACGCAGCCTGGATGCACGTCTGCGGTGAGGTCGGTTTCTACACGCAGCTGCCGGAAGTACGTACCCACTACTACGATCTGCAGGAAAGTTACCGCGACTCCGTGCTCACAGTTGCCGAGGAAGGCAGCGAGGTGTTCCTTCACCTGAAAACAGATGTGCTCTCTGCGCGACAGCAGTATCAGGACGCACTCAGCATCAACGACAACTGGATCAGCAAGGTAGCCGACGACACACACGAATACGCCTTTGCCGCCTTCTACCGCTCAGTGGTCTTTGAAAAGTTGAGCAATGGTCCGCAACAACGCTACTGGTTAGGCAAGTCGGCCCTCGTCGATATCAAGTGCGCCGTCAACGACCAGGCGTCACTCTTCATGCTGGCCGATCTGTTGTGTAAAGACGGCGACTATGAGCGGGCCTACAGTTATTTCCGCTACTGTCTGGCATGCAACACGACCTTCTCCCCTCTGCTGCGTAACTATCAGTTACGTTATGTAGACAGAATCTCGTCTATGCTATACCAGAACCATCAGTCCCGCTATTCACGGCTCCTGACGATTGCCAGTATCGGTGCGATCCTGCTTTTGGGCATAATAGTATGGCTTTTCTTCCGCAAGAAAAAGAAATAAATAAAAAGTGGAGGCAAAACCTCCACTTTTTTATGTTACGTTGCTCCCAGATTATTTATGCGATATCAATCTGTCTTGAAACCTTCACTTTCTCTTCGACGAGTTTGGGGAGTTCGACGGTGAGGACACCGTGCTCGACCTTTGCGGAGATAGCCTCCTTCTTAACATCATCCGGCAGAATCAACGTCTGCTCAAACTTTGAGTAAGAGAACTCACGACGCAGGTAGCGCGTGTTCTTATCTTCCTCCTTCTTCTCGTTCTTCTGTTCCATCTTGATGATCAGGTTGCCCTCATCATTGATGTGAACATTAAAGTCCTCCTTTTTCATGCCCGGTGCAGCAAGCTCTACGGTGTAAGCCTTGTCACTTTCTTTCACATTGATAGCCGGTGCAGTGCAATTAGCCTTCGGCATAAAGTCTGTGTCAAACAAATCATTAAACACTGACGGAATCCAACTGTTTGTTCTCATAACTGGCATCATAATCTTTACCTCCTAATTATATTTTAAATTGTTAATACTATTCGTTGCGAACTTAGCTAATTTGAAGCATCGCTCACAAAGAATAAGGCAAGAAAAATGCCAGAAGAAAAATTCGTGTCAATCTGTCAGAATTGCACGACAGATTGTCAGAGCGACCTCAACGGAAGGCACTTCGGAAATAACAATGGAACGCTTGCCGTTAGCCTCGCGGAAGTTGCATTGACGGGGATTGCGTGAAACATAGTTGAGCACCTTGCCAAAGGCTTCGCTCTGGTAATAAGGGCTGTCGGCATTGCTGACAAAATAGAGGTACATCTTCTGCTGTTTCAACATAATCTTCTCAATGCCCAATTGTTTGCCATAGGCACGAAGGGGCACGACACAAATCAGTTCCTCAGCCACTTCAGGAATCTCGCCAAAACGGTCTTTCAGGCGACTCCGATAGGCGTCAAGGGCAGCATCGAGGTCATTGCGATTAGCCAGATTGTCGAGTTCACGGTAAAGCAGCATACGTTCCGAGTCGTTGGGGACGTATTGATCGGGGAAGTACATTTCGATATCGGATTCAAGGGCACAATCATCAACGAAGGCAATATTGTCAGGAACATGGTTAGTAGCAGATTCGACCGCAGAGAATTCTGGCTCTTCATTGCGCAATTCCGCCATTGCCTGATTGAGAATCTTCTGATAAGTTTCGTAGCCGAGGTCGGAGATAAAGCCCGACTGTTCGGAACCGAGGAGATTACCGGCACCTCGGATATCAAGATCCTGCATGGCAATGTTGATGCCAGAGCCAAGGTCGGAGAAGTTTTCGAGGGCCTCGAGGCGTCGGCGTGACTCGGGATTGAGGGCAGCCAAAGGCGGTGCCAGCAGATAACAGAAGGCCTTGCGGTTGCCACGACCCACACGACCTCGCATCTGATGCAAGTCGGAAAGGCCAAAGTTATGAGCACCGTTGATGATAATGGTGTTGGCATTAGGGATATCGATGCCGTTCTCGACAATCGTCGTCGACAGCAGCACGTCGTAGTCGTAGTTCGAGAAGTCGAGTACAATCTTTTCCAGCTCCTCAGGCTTCATCTGTCCGTGTCCGATGGCGATTCGGGCATCGGGGATGTATTTATGGATCATCTCGGCGATATGTGTCAGGTCACTGATACGATTGTTGACGAAATAAACCTGACCATTGCGCGACATCTCGAAATTGATGGCATCAGTGATGATCTCTGCACCAAAGGTATGGATCTCCGTCTGGATGGGATAGCGGTTGGGCGGCGGTGTCTGGATGACACTCAGGTCACGGGCACCGACGAGTGAGAACTGAAGGGTTCTTGGAATAGGCGTAGCGGACATCGTCAACGTATCTACATTCGATTTCATCTGGCGCAGTTTCTCCTTCGTGGAGACACCGAACTTCTGTTCCTCGTCGATGATGAGCAGACCGAGATCCTTAAACTTCACCGTCTTACCGATGAGTTTATGTGTACCGATAATGATATCTACTTTGCCCTCAGCCAGATCCTTGAGCACCTGCGTGGTCTGCTTGGCACTCTTGGCTCGCGTCAGATAATCCACCCGAACAGGCATATCCTTCAGACGCGAGGAGAAAGTACGGTAGTGCTGATAGGCGAGCACCGTCGTCGGCACCAACACAGCCACTTGCTTGCCGTCGCAGGCCGCCTTGAAAGCTGCACGCACCGCAACCTCAGTCTTACCAAAGCCCACATCACCACAGACGAGACGATCCATCGGACGGGCACGTTCCATATCCTGTTTCACATCGAGTGTCGCCTTCAACTGATCAGGCGTATCCTCGTAGATGAAACTGGCTTCAAGTTCATGTTGCAGATAGGAGTCGACGCCGAAGGCAAAGCCCTTCTCACGACGACGCTTGGCATAGAGTTTAATCAGGTCGCGGGCGATATCCTTGATATGTTTCTTGGTGCGCTCTTTGAGCCGTTCCCACTGGCCTGTTCCCAAGGTCGAGAGGCGTGGCGGCTCGCCATTGTCCTGCGACTTGTATTTCGACACCTTATAGAGGGAATGGATTGACACATAGATGCTGCCACCACCGTTGTAGAGAATCTTGATCATCTCCTGATAGCCATCGCCTTGAGGCATGCGCACCAAGCCCCCAAACTTACCCACACCATGATCGACATGCACCACGAAGTCGCCAATCTCAAACTGTTGGATCTCCTTCAGTGTGAGGGCCATCTTACCACTACGGGCTTTATCGCTCTTGAGATTATATTTATGGAAGCGGTCGAAGATCTGATGGTCGGTGAAGACGCATATCTTCAGATCTTCATCAGCAAAGCCTTCGTGGAGGGTTTTGTCAACAGGCGTGAACTCATTGGGGACGGTTCCGAGTGAGTCCCCTGATGACGACTCATTCGGAACCGTCCCCAATGAGTTCAGAATCTCACGAAGGCGTTCGTTCTGCTTCTGACTGTCAGCGAGGATATAAATCTGATAACCTTTCAACCGGTAGTCTTCGAAAGTTTGTTTCAGCAGGTCGAAATTCTTGTGGAAAAGCGGCTGGACGGTGATATTAAACCGCAACGTGGCATTAGGCTGTGCAGACGGACGGTGACCGAACTCAATCCGTCGGAACGAATCGGCATCAGCCATGAACTGCGCACCCGTAATCAGCTGCGATTCCTTCTGCATCTGACGTTCAATCTCCTGTCGCTCCATCTCTGTGGCACTTTCCAACTGTTCCATACGCGCCTGAGAGGAGAAGCCCTCCTGATAGATTCGGTCGATGGCGTCGCGGACATAAAGATAATCCTTCGTCACCAGTACCGTATCCTTCGGTACGAACGAAAGGAATGGTACCTTGTCGTCGACCGTCACCAATTCCGGTACAATCTCAACCTGATCTCTTTGTTCTTTCGACAATTGGTCCTCCACCTCAAAGGTACGGATGCTGTCGATGTCCTCACCGAAGAAGTCGATACGATAGGGATATTCACAACTGAAGGAATAGACATCGAGGATAGAACCACGCAGGGCAAACTGACCAGGCTCATAGACATAATCGACCTCACGGAAACCGAAATCGCGCAAGGTCTTCTCAATCTCCGCAACGGCAATCGTCTGATTTTTCTCCAGGACCAGTGTCCGCGAATCAAGGCTCTTCTTCGACACCACCAACTCGGCCACAGCTTCAGGATAAGTGACGATATAGAGGTGAGAAGACATCCGGGCCATCACTTCCGTGCGGAGGATCTCGCTGGCGGCATCGCGCTGAGCATACTTGATGGCCCGACGATAACTCGAAGGGAAGAAGAGCACATCACGGTTTCCCATCAACTGCGTCAGATCGTGATAGAAATAGCCTGCTTCCTCAGCATCCTGCAGGATAAAGAGCAAGGGATTCTTGCACTTTGACGACAGGCTGCCGAAGAGCATCGGAGCACTGGAGCCCAACAAACCTTCGAGGAAAATCGTCTTTACCGAAGATTTCCCCATCGCCTGTGCCAATGCCGACACCTGCGGCAACTTGGCATAAACTTTCTCTAATTCCTGTATATTCATTAGAAATTGTGTGCAAAATTACTAAAATTTCTGCGATTAGCGTATGCTTATCACAGATTTTTATTAATTTTGCAGCGTAATAATTCAGATTATGCACGAAAGCGACAGCATTGTAATCATTCCGACATACAACGAGAAGGAAAACATCGAGAAGATTATCCGGGCCGTATTCGGTTTGGAGAAATGTTTCCATATTCTCGTGATCGACGACGGTTCCCCCGACGGAACAGCAGCCATTGTGAAACAACTGATCAACGACGAGTTCAACAATCGCCTGTTCATCATGGAGCGCAGCGGGAAGCTCGGTCTCGGTACGGCATATATAGCCGGTTTCAAGTGGGCTTTGGAGCACGACTACGACTACATCTTCGAAATGGATGCCGATTTCAGTCATGATCCCAACGATCTGCCCAGACTTTATGGTGCCTGTCATGACGAAAGCTACGACGTGGCCATCGGTAGCCGCTATATCTCTGGTGTGAACGTTGTCAACTGGCCCATCGGTCGTGTGCTGATGAGTTATTTTGCCTCGAAATACGTGCGTATCGTGACGGGTTTCAAGGTACACGACACGACTGCTGGTTTTGTGTGCTACAAACGTCGCGTGTTGAAGACCATCGAACTCGACAAGATCCGTTTCAAGGGCTACGGCTTCCAGATTGAAATGAAATACACCGCTTATAAGATCGGTTTCAAGATCAAGGAAGTCAGCGTTATCTTCGTCAATCGCCGTGAGGGAACGAGTAAGATGTCAGGAGGCATTTTTGGTGAAGCCTTCTTCGGTGTGATGCGACTCAGATGGGACGGTTGGACGAGGAAATACCCGAAGATTTGTGATTAGTGAATAGCAAAAAGTGAAAAGTATAATCAATATCTTATATAAGGTTTATCAATTGGTGATAGGGTTGCCGCTGTTGGTGATTCTGACGATCGTGACAGCTTTGGAGGTGGGTATAGGGACGACCATCGGCAACGGCCACTTTTGGGGCTACTACCCAGGCCACTGGTGGGGCAATCTCATTCTGAAGCTGTTTCTGATTCCTGTCAAGGTGGAAGGCCGTGAGCATTTGGAAAAGGGACAGAGCTACGTGTTTGTCGCCAACCATCAGGGCTCATTCGACATTTTCCTCATCTATGGTCACTTAGGCCGCAATTTCAAGTGGATGATGAAACACCAGTTGCGTAAGATTCCCTTTGTGGGCTATGCCTGTGAGAAGTCACATCAGATATTCGTCGACAAACGGGGACCCAGTAAAATCCGCAAGACCTACGAGGATGCCCGCGAGATATTGAAAGAAGGTTATAGCGTGACGGTGTTCCCAGAGGGAGCCCGTACCTTTACCGGACACATGGCCCACTTCAAGAAAGGCGCCTTCGCACTTGCCGACGAATTGCAGTTGCCCGTCGTTCCTCTGACCATCAACGGCAGTTTCGACATTCTGCCACGCATGAAAGGCTTCAATTTCATCAACTGGCATCCGATGAAGCTGACCATTCATCAGGCCATCTACCCTATCGGGCAAGGTCCCGAGAATGTCGATGCCACCATGCGACAGGCTTATGACTCTGTGATGTCATCGCTCAACCCGAAGTATCAAGGACTCGTTGAAAACCCAGACCAATGATTGCACGTGCGCCCTATCTGTTCCTGCTGCTGATTATCATTCCTGATCTGTATTTCGACCTACATTATTGGCGGCATAAATATTCTTTGAGCCAACGGTTCTGTCGCTGGCTTCCCACCATCGGTATGGTAGCCTATACCATCTATCTGATGTATGATAAGAATTTCATTCCCGATGATCCCAACATTATTTATATATACCTCTTACTGTTAGGCCTCATTGCTGTCCCCAAGATGGTCTATATGCTCTTTTCCGTGGCAGGACTGTTTTGCAGTCTTCTGTTTCACAGGAAAAGGAGTGCCCGTCCTCATAAGAATTACGGCAATCTGATAGGACTGATCTGCGTTCCCGTCATCTGGTACGTTGTCATTTATGGCTCATTCATCGGCTTCAACAAGGTAGAGGTAAATCGTCAGACATACACCTCCCCAGACCTGCCCAAAGCCTTCGATGGCTATAAGGTGGTGCTGTTCTCCGATGCTCATGTCGGCTCCTATACCGCCCGGAATGAGCATGTTCTGAAAAAGGCCATCGACAACATCAATGCCCAGCACCCCGATATGATTGTCTACACTGGTGACATCCAGAATACGCAGCCGCAGGACATCTACCGCCACATGGATGTGCTGAGTTCGCTGAAGGCAAAGGACGGCATCTACACCATACTCGGCAACCACGACTATGGCGATTACATCTGTGGCAATACAGCCAAGAAGGTAGCGAACATGCGTGAAACCATGAGCTTAGAAAAGCAAATGGGCTGGACGCTGCTGATGAATGAGCACCGTTATATCGATCGGGGGAAGAGCCATATCATCATTGCTGGCATGGAGAACGACGGCGACGGCATACACTTCCCTCAGAAAGGCGATATCAAAAAAACGCTGAAGGGCATCGACGACGATGACTTTGTGCTGCTACTGGAGCACGATCCCTCTTCCTGGCGACGTAAGATCATCCCTGACGGCAGGGCGCAACTCACCCTGAGCGGTCACACCCATAAGATGCAATTTGCCCTGTTCGACTGGTGTCCGATGTCACTCACCGGCAAAGAAGTCAGCGGTTGGTATACAGAAGGTCGGCAATCGCTGTTTGTCACAGCAGGCTTGGGCGGACTGATTCCCTTCCGTTTCGGCGCCCCAGGCGAGATTGTGGTAATCACGCTGAAGAGTGAATAGTGAATATTAAAGGTTGGCAGCGAGGAATTTGCGACACACCTCGACGGGCAATCCACGACGACGGGCATAATCCAGCAACTGGTCTTCGCCGATTTTCCCCAAATTGAAATAACGGGCCTGCGGATGGGCCATCATCAGACCGCTGACACTGGCGTGGGGTTTCATGGCACCGCTCTCCGTCAGACGGATACCGATCTGTTTCATGTCAATCAGTTCGTCGAGCACGAAATTCAGACTGGTGTCAGGCAGCGAGGGATAGCCAACGGCAGGACGGATGCCCTGAAACTTTTCGACCAGCATCTCAGGAATCGTCAGTTGCTCATCCTTGGCATAGCCCCAAAATTCTTTTCTCACCTGCTCATGCATCCGTTCGGCAGCAGCTTCTGCCAGACGGTCGGCCAACAGTTGCGCCATCATCTTCTGATAAGGGTCGTCGTCGAAATCTGTTTCGAGGCCGATGTCTGCGGAAGTGGCGAAGATGCCGATTTGAGAGGAAAGAGAGGAAGGAGAAATGATTCGTGGACTGATGAAATCGGAAAGGCAAAGATAGGGCGGTTTGCCCTCTTGCTGTCGCAAACAAGGTATTCTCTTTCCACTTTCCTCTTTCCTCTTTCCACTATACACTTCTATATCATCCCCATCGCTATAAGCCTCAAAGCATTCAAAGAGGCCATAGGCATGATAGCGTCCTTCCCATTGTGTCAGGAATGTTTCTGCCTCCTGGCGCAGACGAACCTTCTCGTCTTCATGCTTCACCTGCCAGGCAAAGAAGAAATAGGCCCAGTTGATGTAGGGCGCTAACGCATGGATATCATAGGTGATGATCATCTGAAAACGACAGGTTGTCCGATATAGTCCGTATCCACCACCCCATCCGCATAGACCGTATGACCGTTACAGAGGGTGCGTTCCACACGCCAAAGGAACATGTGACCTTCCATCGGGCTCCAACCACATTTGCTCTGAATCATGTTCTTCGTGCAAACCCAGGCCGTATTGGGACGCACCAGCACCAGATCGGCCTGATAGCCCTCACGGATAAAGCCCCGATGGCGAACCTCAAAGAGTCGGGCCGGATTGTGGCACATCAATTCCACAAGGCGTTCCAAAGAAAGGACACCATTATCCACCAGTTCCAGCATCGTCACCAACGAGAACTGGATCATCGGCATCCCACTGACCGCTTTCGCACAACCGCCCTCCTTCTGCGACAGCAGATGAGGGGCGTGGTCTGTACCAATCACGGTGATACGTCCATCGTTGAGTGCCTGCTGCAAAGCCTCACGATCACGCTCCGTCTTTATGGCAGGGTTACACTTGATGCGCGTACCCAGGCCAATATAGTCGCGATCGCAGAAATAGAGATGGGAAGGTGTCACCTCAGCGGTAATGTCAGAGAGGTGAGAAGCGTCATTTGCTGGAATCAAATCCAATTCCTTGGCAGTCGTCAGATGGGCGACATGCAGGCGGGCATGATGCTTTGTAGCCAGTTCCACAGCCAGACGGGTACTCTCATAACAAGCCTCCTCGCTGCGGATCTCAGGATGGTGGATCACTTTAGGATCCTCACCATATTTCGCTTTCGCCTCAGCCATATTACGGTTGATGATGGCTGTATCCTCACAATGCGCCATGATCGGCAGCTTTGCAGAAGCGAACAGTTGCTCCAACGACTCTCTGCGATCCACGAGCATATTGCCCGTAGAACTGCCCATAAAGAGCTTGATGCCTGGGATACGGTGCGGATCCAGCTGCTCGAAAAGGGCTATATTATCGTTGGTGGCGCCAAAGAAGAAACTGTAATTCACGTGGCTCTTCTCTGCGGCCAGCGCGAATTTGTCTTCAAGCGCTTCGAGTGTCGTTGTCTGAGGCACCGTATTGGGCATATCGAAATAGGTGGTCACACCACCGGCCGCTGCAGCACGACTCTCTGTGTCGATGTCGGCCTTCTCCGTCAGACCAGGCTCACGGAAGTGCACATGATCATCGATGATGCCAGGCAGTACGAAACATCCCGAAGCATCAATCACTTCATCGGGTGATGCTTCGGGATCTGTATTACCTTGAATAATCTGCGTTATCTTGCCGTCTTCGATGACGATCGTACCATCGAACGTCCTGCCTTCATTGACAATGGTTCCGCCCTCGACAATGGTTCTCATTTCTGGGGGAGGTTAGTCAGAGGCACATGCATGGAATCGGGCAACGTATGCGGTGGCTGCACAGGAGCAGCCTCAGCTGGTATTTCCTGCGGCACATCGTCCACCAGACCGCTCTCACGGGCCTGAATCTCGTTGGCCGTCCTGTAATACTCGCTCACATAGGGGTCGGACTTGAACTTCTGCGTCGCCTTGCTCATGATATCCTCAATCTGAGGTGTCAGCACGGGATAAGGATAGCTGCTGGTCATCATCATAAACACGCCAGGACCCAGTACATTGTCGAAGTTATCGACGATGAAATTGGTCACCAGACTGTCCTCCTTCTGGGCGATTACCGCAGCCTCAATCGAGAGTTTCTGGTTGATCTCGTCTTCATCGATACCGTCGAGCAACATCTGACTCTGTTTGTGCGACAACTCGTTCATCTCGTTGTTCAACTGATTGTGGAGGGTGATGAAATCATAGAGCTTCTCATTCAGAGGCGTGCCACTCACGCGCTGACTGGCGTTGTCGATCTTGATTTCTATCTCTCCCTTCTCCACAACGATGGGCAGGATACTCTCCTCATCCATATAGAGGCTGGCCATACGGATGGTATCCAGCAGTCCAGCAAAACGGAACTTGCCATGCACCACGTCGCAGGAGTCGATACTTTTCAGCTCCTGATCCTTGATGGCTTTCAGGTAGAGCTTGCTGCCATCAAGCGACGAGACCGTCGACGACCCCTGGATATTATAGGAGTCGGCACACGATGTCAGGGCGACAATTGCGATGATTGTGTATACAAACTTCTTCATTTCTTTTTGTTTTCGTTGCAAATGTACAACGTAATCTTGAATTGGAAAAAAAAATTTGCGCATTTTAAAACAAATGCGCAATCTTTTATAGTTTTTTATTCTTTTGCCAATTCCTGACCTATCCGATGATAGGAATAGAGCTGCAAGATGGCAGCTATCAGCAACGTCACCACCCATTTCTGATAAACATATTGAAGATAGGTAATGTGGTCGAGTCCGAAGATGTTGCGCTGACTGGCAAACATGAACAGGGCCGACACCAGAAACAGTACATCGCTGATCAGCATCATCCTGCGCAGCCGACGGATGGTCACGTTCTTTCCGTCGTAACACTGCTTCATCTGCATGGCGGTAAAGCAGAGGGCTCCCAGGGCGAACACATAGGGTGCAGCACCCCAGGCCAGCAGACTTGTGCCAGCTCCGATGACCATCAGCAGGCCACCCACCAGAAAGATGATACTCTCTACCCTACTCAGTTGTCTCATTGCTTACGATTGGTTTGGCCTCGCGGTCATCATCGCTGAGCACGAAGATGTCTTCATCGTCGGCCTTCATGAAGTAACGCTCGCGGGCAATCTTCTCCATGGCCTTTGGATTGCGGTTCAACTCACGGATCTGGGCCTGGTCGCGCTCATAATCGGCAGTGTACTTCGCTATCTCCTCCTCCAGGTCGCTGATGTGCTGTTTGTTCTTGAAATGACTCCAGATACTGTTCTCATCCAGGAAGCCCACAATCAGCACACCCAACAGACAAACGACCGTATACTTCGTAGCCTGAGCACGCAACACCTTTAGGGCAAAAAGTTTAATGTTACTTAATACTTTCATATTCGTCTGCAAAATTACAAAAAAACTATAAACTATCAACCAAAAACTACAAACTTTTTTGTATCTTTGCACCAAAATTTTATTAAAACCTATGGAATATATCGTTTCAGCACGTAAGTACCGCCCCACGACCTTCGATACCGTCGTTGGTCAGGCAGCACTCACCACTACCCTGAAGAACGCCGTAAAGAGCGGGAAACTGGCCCATGCCTACCTCTTCTGCGGCCCTCGCGGTGTGGGAAAGACCACCTGTGCCCGTATCTTCGCCAAGGCCATCAACTGTCAGAACCCCACGGCCGAGGGCGAGGCCTGCAATGAGTGCGAAAGCTGCCAGTCGTTCAATGAGCAGCGTTCTCTGAACATCTTCGAGCTCGACGCAGCCTCCAACAACAGTGTGGAACACATCAAGACGCTGATGGAGCAGACCCGCATCCCACCGCAGATCGGAAGATACAAGGTCTTCATCATCGACGAGGTGCACATGCTCTCCACAGCCGCCTTCAACGCCTTCCTGAAAACGCTCGAGGAGCCGCCCGCACACGTCATTTTCATCCTCGCCACCACCGAGAAGCATAAGATCCTGCCCACCATCCTCAGTCGCTGTCAGATCTACGACTTCGAGCGGATGACCGTCCGCAACACAATCAACCATCTGAAGTCGGTCGCTGAGAAGGAAGGCATCCAGTATGAGGAGCAGGCACTGGCTGTGATTGCCGAGAAGGCCGACGGTGGTATGCGCGACGCTCTCTCCATCTTCGACCAGGCCGCTTCGTTCTGTCAGGGCAATATCACCTACGACAAAGTGATCGAGGATCTCAACGTGCTCGATGCCGAGAACTACTTCAAGATCATCGACCTCTCTATTAT
>LXOW01307479.1_pt1 | contig 13968 bp, 11 predicted proteins | sample 1368591 | NCBI WGS metagenome assembly LXOW01 (sample SAMN04884650, study PRJNA319009) | bovine gut metagenome | isolation source: Cow rumen | host: Bos taurus | place: Italy: Legnaro (PD) | collected 2014-07-09
CCCTTATAGCCACTTGGGTATTTCTCCATATATGGCGGAGATGGTAGGATTCGAACCCACGGGCACTTGCATGCCGACGGTTTTCAAGACCGCTTCCTTAGACCACTCGGACACATCTCCCTGTTTTCGATGCTCCCCGCTTCCGTCCGAAGGGAAGTATACCAAACGCCATTTGAATTGTCAATGCTTTTGACAAACGAAATCGCTTGCGGCGAAAGATGAGTTCCGTATCATACGAACGCTACCGGCACCGGTTCGTTGGCCTTCACTTCCTCCGGCGTCACCAGGCAATCCACGGCGTGTATCTCCACGCCGGCCGCCTTCGCCTGCAAAAGCGCGTCCGCGAAGGCGGGATCGGTAGCACGGTTCGCCTGCAGGCAGGTCACGCCCTGCATTTGCACGATGAACAGCACGTGGGCGTCCGTTCCGCTCTGCTTCAGCTTCGTCAGTTCCCGAAGATGCTTTACGCCCCGCTCCGTGGGGGCGTCTGGGAAATAGACCATGCCGTCTTGCTCCAGCGTCACGCCCTTCACCTCCAAATAGAAGGGACGCTCGCCGTTCACCCCATAGAAGTCGAATCGGGAATCCCCGAATCTCACCTCCCGCTTGAAGGAAGAAAGGGCCGGAAACAGGCGGGGCAGATACTCNNCGTTGGGGGATTGGCTGTCCATGTTGACGAGCCGGTCCCCTTTGTACACGGAAACCAGATCCCAGCCGGTCCGGCGCAGGGGGTTCGCGCCCTTGCTCAGAATGATTCTGGCGCCGCTTACCAGCAGCTCCCGGCAGCGGCCGGTGTTCTTCACGTGGCAGACAGTCGGTTCCCCATCCAACAGGACGTGGGCGATGAAGCGGTTGGGCCGTTCCAGAAAGACGGCTTCGCGAATGACGTCGTATCTCATGAGGGTAAGTATATCTTTCTTCCGGCCAAAATGCAACGCACACTTGCCAGACGAAGAAAATGGGAGTAAAATCGAGAAAAAAAGATCGGAGCCGATATATATGTCGATGATCCTGGGCCACCGGGGCGCGTCCGGATACGCCCCCGAAAACACGCTGGAAGCCTTCCGCCTCGCCATGGACATGGGTGTGGACGGGTTTGAACTGGACGTACACCTGTCCAAGGACGGGGAGCTCATCGTCATGCACGACGAGACCGTGGACAGGACCACCGACGGCCACGGGCAGATACAGTCCTTCACCCTGAAGGAGCTCAAGCGCCTGGACGCCAGCAACGGCATGGCCGCTTACGCCGGCGCCAGGGTGCCCACCCTGGGGGAGCTCTACGACCTGATCAGGGACACCCGCCACGTGGTCAATGTGGAGATCAAGACGGATCAGATCGTCTATCCCGGCATCGCCGAAAAGGTGCTGAAGCTGGAACAGGAGAAGGGCATGGAGGGGCGTATCCTCTATTCCTCCTTCAATCACTATACGCTGATGGAGCTTCGCCGGATCAAGCCGGACGTAAAGTACGGCATCCTGTACAGCGACGGCCTCTATGAGCCCTGGAAGTACGCCAAATCCATCGGAGCGGACTATATCCATCCCCACTGGCGCACCCTCCTCTATCCGGGCCTGATCGAAGGTTCCCTTGGCGCCGGCGTCGGCATCAACCCCTGGACGGTGAACGACGAAGAGATCATGGCTCTGTGCGTCCGGCACGGCATCGGCGTCATCACCAATTACCCGGACAAGGCCCTGGCCATTCGGGATAAGCGGTAGGCATAGAGGACGGCAAAGTCGCCGTCCTTTTTCGTGTTTTTCAGGTTGACAAGAGGGAAGGGACGGTTGTACAATTTTTAAGGCGTGAAGATTCGCCCACATCGTTTCAGAAAGAGAGGTGGACACCATGGATGCTGGCAGTAGCAGCGGCACAAGCGGAGCGACCGGTAGTATACCCCGATGCACCGTATTCATGGTGTGCCGCCGCGTATAGCCGATATTCCCTGTGCCTTTCTTCTTAATTGAACAAAAAGGAAGGAGGCAATCATGTCGGAAAGAACCTATTCCCTGGAAATGACCATTCGTACCCTGTTGGCCAACAAGCGGTACTCTACCATCAAGGACATTTTGATCACCCTGAACGCCGCGGATATCGCGGTGATCTTTGCTGAACTGGAGCCGGAGATCCTGCCCCTGCTGTTTCGGCTGCTGCCCAAGGAGCTGGCGGCAGAGACCTTCGTGGAGATGGACCCGGACCAGCAGGAGCTGCTCATCACCCGCTTCTCCGATACGGAGCTCAAGGAGGTCATCGACGAGCTGTATATCGACGACGCCGTGGACCTGGTGGAGGAGATGCCCGCCAACGTGGTGAAGCGTATCCTCTCCTCCGCCGACCCGGATACCCGCAAGCTCATCAACGAGCTTTTGAAGTATCCCGAGGACAGCGCCGGCAGCATCATGACCACCGAGTTCGTGGAGCTGGGCATGGGCTATACGGTGGAGGACGCCATCAAAACCATCCGCCGCACGGGCTTTGAGAAGGAAACTATCAACGACTGCTTCGTCACCGGCCCCGGCCGTACGTTGGAGGGCATCATCTCCATCCGGTCGCTGATCCTTGCTCAGGACGATGACAAGGTGGCCGACATCATGGACACCAACGTGGTCAGCGTCAACACCATGGACGACCAGGAGACCGTGGCCCAAAAGTTCCAGAAGTACGATCTGACCGCCATGCCCGTGGTGGACGGGGAGAACCGGCTGGTGGGCATGGTCACCGTCGACGATGCCATCGACGTCATGGAGGAGGAGGCCACCGAGGATATCGAAAAGATGGCCGCCATCACGCCTTCGGACAAGCCCTATCTTAAGACCGGCGTTTGGGAGATCTACAAGCACCGTATCCCCTGGCTCATGCTCCTCATGGTGTCAGCCACCTTCACGGGGCTCATCATCAGCAGCTTCGAGGAAGCCCTGGCCGCCCAGCTGGTGCTGACCGCCTACATCCCCATGCTCATGGACACGGGCGGCAACTCCGGCAGCCAGGCCTCCGTCACCATCATCCGCGGTCTCTCCCTGAACGAGATACAATTCAGAGACATCCTCACCGTCATCTGGAAGGAAGTGCGGGTGGCTGTGCTCTGCGGCATCAGCCTGTCCGCCGTCAGCTTCTTGAAGCTCATGCTCCTCGACAAGGTGGGCATGCTGGTGTCCCTGTCCGTATCGCTGACCCTGGCGGTCACCGTGACCATCGCCAAGTTCATCGGCTGTACCCTGCCCATGCTGGCGAAGAAGCTGGGCTTCGACCCGGCGGTCATGGCCAGCCCCTTCATCACCACGGTGGTGGACGCCCTCTCCTTGCTGACCTTCTTCACCATAGCCAAATCCATCATCGGCCTGTAAGGTGTGTATCGTATGGAGCGTATCGACAGACCCCTGGACGTATCCGTGGTCCCCTGTGACGCCTATGAGCCGGCCCGGGCTAAAGCGGCTTTGCTTGAGCTGCTGGCGCCTTTGGGCGGGCTCGACTTCGTTCATCCCGGCGACAGGGTCGTCATCAAGGCAAATCTGCTCACCTTTTTGAAGCCGGACAAGGCGGCCACCACCCATCCGGTGCTCCTTTCTGCGCTTGCGGAGCTGCTCAGGGAGCGGGGCGCCTCCGTGATCATCGGCGACAGCCCCGGCGGCCCCTTTTCTCTGCCCTATTTGAAGCGGGTCTATGCCGCCACCGGCCTCAACGACTGCGAAAAAGCCGGCGTCGTTTTGAACCAGAACACCGAGATCCGGGAAGCGGATTTCCCCGAAGCCAGGGTGATGAAGCATTTCACTTACACGGCGTATCTGGACGACTGCGACCATATCATCGACTTCTGCAAGCTCAAGACCCACGGCATGATGGGCCTCACCGGCGGCTGCAAGAACATGTTCGGGGCCATCCCCGGCACGGACAAGCCGGAGTATCACTATCGCTACCCCAACCCAACGGATTTCTCCCGGATGCTGGTGGACATCAATGCCTATTTCAAGCCCGTTTTGACCATCTGCGACGGCATCATGGCCATGGAGGGCAACGGCCCCTCCCAGGGCAGGCCCCGGAAGATGGGTCTGCTGGCGGCCTCCCGATCCCCCCACAAGCTGGATCTGGTCTTGGCCGCCCTCATCCACATGACCAGAGAGGACGTGCCCACCCTGGAAGCCGCTTTTGAGCGGGGGCTCATCCCTGCGGCGGTGGAGGAGCTGGCCGTCACCGAGGGCTGGGAGAAGTTCATATGCCCGGACTTTGAGACCATCGGCGTGAAGCGGGGCTTGCTGTTCACGGACGAGGCCGCGGGCTTCGTGGGCAAGCTGTGGGCCAGGATACTCAAGGCAGCCGTCCAGCCCCGGCCCGAGCCCAGGCTGGAGGACTGCATCGGCTGCGCTGAGTGCGCCAAGGTATGCCCCGCCAAGGCCATCGCCATGGCGGAGAAGAAGCCGTCTATCGACTATAAACAGTGCATCCGCTGTTTCTGCTGCCAGGAGTTCTGCCCCATCGGCGCCATGAAGGTCCGCCGCACGCCCATAAGCAGATTTCTGGAAAGGATCAGATAGGAACGATGGCAAACGCCATGTTCAGCATGGCGAAAATGGCCAAGACAAAAACAAGGCCATATATTTCTCTCTCTTATTCAAACAACGCCTGACGGCAGATGAGGGAGAGAAAGGCCGCCCCCCTTGGGACAAATCTTGTATAGAAGGAGAGATCTATGCGCGAGCTGTTGTGGACCCCTGGCGAGGACGTGAAGAAGGCGTCCAACATGTACGCCTTTATGGAGCTGGTCAACCGGGAAAAGGGACGGCGCTGCGGGAGCTATGCTGAGCTGTATCGCTTCTCCGTGGACGAGCCGGAGGCCTTCTGGGACGTCCTGTTCCGGTATCTTGGGATCGTCCATTCGGAGGGCTATGAAAAGACCGTGGACGACATCCGCAAGTTCCCCGGGGCCAGATGGTTCCCCGGCTGCAGGCTCAACTACGCGGAGAATCTGCTCCGGCATGAGGGGAACGAGGAGCCCTGTTTGATCTTCCGGGGAGAGGATAAGGTCCGCCGGGTCCTGAGCTGGAAGGACGTGAAGGAGCAGACCTTCCGCCTGGCCACGGCCCTTCGTGAGCTGGGCGTAGGGGCCGGGGACGCGGTCTCCGCTTACCTGCCCAACCTGCCCGAGACCGTCATCGCCATGCTGGCCACGGCGGCGGTGGGCGGGGTTTGGTGCTCCTGTGCCACGGATATCGGCCCCGGCGCCGCCTTCGATCGGCTGGGTCAGGTGTCCCCCAAGGTCCTGTTCACCACGGACGGGTACTACTATAAGGGCAAGGCCTTCGACACCCTTCAAAACGCCGCCCAGGTGGCCCGGCGCATGGAGGATTTGAAAAAGGTGGTGGTGGTCCACTACGCCGGGGACGCGGCGCTCATTGGCAGCGTGCCGAACGCGATCCGCTATGAGGACTTCCTCGCACAGGACGTGCCTCAGCCCTTCGTCTATGAGCAGCGGGAGTTCAACGACCCCACGGTGGTCATGTTCTCCTCCGGCACCACCGGGAAGCCCAAGTGCATGGTCCAGTCCGTGGGCGGGCTCCTCATCAACCAGCTCAAGGAGCTGGTGCTTCATCACGACATGAAGCCCAAGGATCGGATGCTCTACATCACCACCTGCAGCTGGATGATGTGGAACTGGCAGGCGGCCACCCTGGGGGCCGGCAGCTCCATCGTCCTCTACGACGGCAACCCGTCCTACCCGGGCCTTGACGCCATCTGGAAGGTGTTGGAGGAGGAGGGGGTCACGGTGTTCGGCCTGTCCGCCAGCTATATCCACGCCCTCATGGCCGCCGGCTTCAACCCAAAGGAGCACGCAGACCTGTCTAAGCTTCGCATGATCTCCCAGACCGGCTCCGCTCTCAGCGAGGAGGGATTCAGGTTCGTGTACCGGGAGATCAAAAGGGACCTTCACTTCAACTCCATCGCCGGCGGCACGGACATCAACGGCTGCTTCTGCATCGGGAATCTGCTGAGCCCCGTATACGTGGGCGAGCTCCAGGCCCCGGGCCTGGGCATGAAGATCGAGTGCTACGACGAGAACGGCAAGCCCGTCCGGGACACCCAGGGGGAGCTGGTCTGCGAGATCCCGGAGCCCAGCATGCCCATCTGGTTCGCCAACGACCCCGACGGGGAACGGTATCTGAACGCCTATTTCAGGGTCTATCCCGGCATCTGGCACCACGGGGACTACGTGCAGTTCAACTCTGAGACCGGCGGCGTCACCTACTTCGGCCGCTCCGACTCTGTGCTCAAGCCCTCCGGGGTTCGCATCGGGACCGCGGAGATCTACAACATCGTGGAGAAGCTTCCTGAGGTCCAGGACAGCCTGGCCATCGGCCAGCAGTATCACGGCGACCAGCGCATACTGCTGTTCGTGCAGCTCATTCCCGGAGCGGAGCTGACGGAGGAGCTGAAAAAGAGGATCAAAACGGAGCTGCGCGTGAAGGCGTCTCCCCGGCACGTGCCGGCTTTGATCTATGCCGTGCCGGACCTTCCCAAGACCTTCAACGGCAAGAAGGTGGAGTCCGCCGTGACCAATCTGGTGAACGGGCGGAAGATCACCAACCGGGAGGCTCTCGGGAACCCGGAGGCCCTGGACTGCTTCGAGGCGCTGCTGCCGGAGCTGCAAAAATAGGATAGGAACCGGGGCCGCCGCCGCAGGGCAGCGGCCCTTTTGAAAGGAGAAACCATGATCCGCATCGGCTGCCATCTGTCCCCCTCCAGGGGCCTCGCCGTCATGGGGCAGGACGCCCTCTCCATCGGCGCCAACACCTTCCAGTTCTTTCTCAGAAATCCCCGGGGCAGCAAGGCGAAGGCCCTGGATGCAGGGGACGCCGGGGCCCTCATGGCCCTGCTCAGGGAAAAGGACGTGCTGCCCATCGTGGCCCACGCCCCCTATACCCTGAATCCCTGCGCCGCCGATCCCAGGGTCCAGGAGTTTGCGGCCTTGGTCATGGGAGACGATCTAAAGCGCATGGGTTTTTTTCCGGGGAATCTGTACAACTTCCATCCCGGCAGCCACGTGGGCCAGGGGGCTGAGGTCGGCATAGAGAAGACGGCGGCCCTGCTCAATTCTCTGCTCAGGTCGTATATGCCCGTCACCGTCCTCATCGAGACCATGGCGGGGCAGGGGAGCGAGATCGGCGGCACCTTTGAACAGGTGGCCGAGATCCTCCGCCGGGTAGAGCTTAGTGACAAGGTCGGCGTGTGCCTGGACACCTGCCACGTGTTCGCGGCGGGGTACGACGTGGCGCAGGATCTTGACGGGGTGCTGGAGCGGTTCGACAGCGTCATCGGCATCCACCGGCTCAAGGCTTTGCATATCAACGATTCCCTGTTCCCCCTGGGCAGCCACAAGGACCGCCACGCGCCCATCGGCAAGGGCTGCATCGGCCTTTCTGCCATGCTTGCCCTGGTGGAGCATCCGGCGCTGAGGACCCTTCCCATGGTGCTGGAAACGCCCCAGGAGGATCTACAAGGCTACGCCCGGGAGATCGCCCTTCTTCGGGGGAAAGCCGTGGACAATTTGTAACAAATCGGGCCGAAACTTGCTTTTGCGCAGCAGATTTGCTACTATGGTCTCAAATATGGGGAAGGAGGACCAACGGGCAAGCATGGATCAAACGGCCGGATTTCGCACCGTAAAGGCTCCTTCCAGCATCGAACTGGTCATCAACAAGTCCCGCTTCATCGGGCAGTGCTTTCCCATTTCCACGGAGGCGCAGGCCCTGGAGCGGCTTTTAGCCATCCGTAAGCNNTTCTCCGACGACGGGGAGCCGGGCGGCACGGCGGGCATGCCCATGATGGACGCCCTCAGGGGGGCGGGCGTGACCAACGTGCTGTGCGTGGTGACCCGCTACTTCGGCGGGATACTGCTGGGCACCGGCGGCCTGGTACGGGCCTATTCCCGCGCCTGCGCGGAAGCTATCCGCGCCGCCGGGATCGTGCGCATGGCCCCCTGCGATCGGGTGGCGTTTTCTATTCCCTATGCGCATTGGGCCATGTTCCAGCAGGAAGCAAGAAAGCAGGACGCGGCGCTGTCGCCGGAGTATGGGGAACTGGTTCGGTGCGTCGCCGTCGTCGAGGCAGGGAAGACGAAAGCTTTTTTGGACGCCATCTTTGACCAGAGCGCAGGCACGCTGACGGGCAGCACCGTGGGCCGTGCATTTTTGCCGGTGGAGGAGCATGAGGGCAGATAGAACGATAAAACTGCATATCCTTATCCTTTCCATCCTTCTTCTGCTGGTGGCGTGGCCTGCCTTTGCCGAAAACGAGGAGCCCCTCACTTTGACGGTGGAGGCGGACCCCGACTGCCTGTTGAGCGAGGCGGGGGATATGACCTATTTTCGCTTCACGGTGAAGAACAAGCTGGACGAGGAATACGTTCTGGAGGACGTGTGCCTCCAGGGGGATCTGCTGGCGGCGCCCAAGCCCATCGCGGACGAGATCACCATCAACGCCAACGACGTGCTGGAATTCACCCTGGAGAACGTGCGGATCGAGGACTTTGCCTTCGATATGGATCTGTCCTTCCAGCTCACCTGGCGCACCAGTGAATATGCCCCGGAGGATGATGAGCATCTGCAGCCTGTGGTTTTGGAGCACATCATCGCCGCTTCCGTCCGCATCGAGCGGTTCATAGAGCCCGTGATGACGGTGAGCATCGCGCCGGACGTGCTGCTGGCCCGGGCAGGGGACCCGGTCACGGTGACCTACACACTGATCAACGATACCAAGTTCGACATGACCAACATCACCCTCCGGGACGGGGGCATCCCCCAGCCGGCGGTGGCGCTTAATAAGACGGTGCTCACGGCCGGAGAGCGGATGGAGGCTGCGGCCACCTTTTTGATGGGGACCAACTCGCTGGAGCTGGACCCCGTGGTGCAGTACACGGTGCGGGGCGTGGAGTCCAAGGCCTCCGCCGATCAGACCGTGACCGTGGAGTACGTGAACGTGGACCTGGGGATGGACGTGGAAAAGTATCCCGCCACCGCGGAGGGGACCCTGTTTCGGATCACTCTTATCAACAGGGGCTCTCATCCCGTAACGGACGTCCGGGTCGTTGACGAGATCGGCAGCCTCATCGCGGAGGGGATCGTTTTGGAAGCGGGGGAGGAAAGGACCGTGTCCTGCACCGTGCCCTCGGCGGCGGCCTCCGACATCGTCCGGTATATCGCTTTTGAAGCCTCCGGCACGGACTGCGTGGGCGGGTCTTTTTCGGTCAAGAGCCCTTCTGCCTATGAGGTGCTGCCCTTCGTGGAATCGGATCAGGTGCGGCTGAATCTGTCCGTTTCTCTCACCGGCTCCGCCCAGAATGACGACGGGGCCAACCGATTGAAGCTTCTGTTCGAGATCCGAAACGATTCCCTGGTGCCCATCTCCAACGCCGTCATCACCGAGAGCGATTATTTCAAGGGCGTGGTCAACGAATACGCTTCCCTGTCCACGGGCGCCACCACCTTTGAGAAGGAATTCGTCGTGCCCGCAGGCACCCGATCCTTGACCTTCGTGCTGACCGCCGTAGACCCGGCCCAGACCCAGTACGCTTCCGTACCCATAACGCTGGATCTTTCCCCGCTGACAGCGCCCAAGCCCACCGCACAGCCGGCCATCCGGCCCGGCAAGACGGTGGACACCACGGGCACCATCTATGACACGGAGCGGTATATTAAGCTCTTTCGCATGGCGGCGCTGATCGTGCTGGCGCTGACGCTGGTGTTTTTGCTGCTGTCCGTCATCTTCCGGGTGGCGGAGCTGAACGTGCGCCGGCTTCTGCCCAAGGAGCACGTGGTCCGGCCCTTCGGACCCCGCAAGACCGCCACCGGCCCCGTGCCGGTGAAGGAGAACGTGGACCCGGTCCACGATCTGCTGGGGTATATGCAGCCTGCCAAGCTCCGGTACATGGATCGAACGGATCGGCTGCCTGCCGCNNCACCGCCGTGCCCACCCACAAGTCCCGCACGCGCCCGGTCATGATCTCCTCGGACAGCACCGTGGTCTTCGCGCCGGTCCATGGGGACCAGGAGGAGACTCGCATCCGGGCGAAGGAGACGGGCGACGAGCCTAAGACGGAAACGGAAGCCCCTAAGAGCGCCGCCCCGCGCATTTTGGAGGTCAAACCGGCCCCCAGGATCGTGCCCCGGCGAAAGCTGGAGATCCTTCACGTAACGGAACCATGATCCAAAGCTATATCTTCGATCTATACGGAACCCTGGTGGACATCCGCACCGATGAGACCATGCCCCTGCTATGGAAGCGCATGGCGCTGCTGCTGTCGCTGCAGGGCGCTCCCTATGGGCCGGAGGAGCTGCGTTCAGCGTACAGGCTTGCGGTGGAGGAGCAGATCGACCGCCGGGCGGCGGAGCGCCCCCAGGTGCCCAGAGCCCACGTGGAACCGGAGATCCTGAACGTGTTTCGTTCCCTGTATGAAGACAAGGGCGTCCTGCCCCGTGAGGACAGGCTGATGGACACGGCCTTGTACTTTCGCACGCTGTCCATGAGGCATCTGCGCCTCTATCCGGGGGCCAGGGAAGCTTTGGAAGTTTTGCGAAGAAAGGGGAAGGGCGTGTACCTTCTCTCTAACGCCCAGGCGGCCTTTACGATGCCGGAGCTTCGAAAGCTGGGCCTCGTCCCCTGCTTCGACGGCGTGGTCCTTTCCTCCGACGCAGGCGTCAAAAAACCGGACGCGGCCATATTTGACTGCATCCTGTCCAGGTATGGGCTTGATCCAAAGGAATGTCTGATGATCGGAAACGACGCTGACGCGGACATGCTGGGCGCAGTAGGGGCGGGCATGGCCGGCAGGTATATCCACACGAAACAATCTCCCCCCCGCATGGGCCCCCTGCCCGATGGGTGCCGGGAGATACGCAGCCTCAGGGAGCTGCTTTGAGGGCCGGGGCCATACGGAATTTGCCGTCGTATATGGTGGCGAACCGGCCCCAGTCCTTCCAGCCGTTGGCGCCCCGGCAGGTCCAGCGCAAGGTAAGCTCGTCTACACCTTCCAGAGAAAGGGAGAAGGAAACAGGGGCACAGGCGCCGTCCACGTTCTTGAATTCGGCCATCAGCTTTCCGTCCCCCCATATTTCCAGCGTGGCAGATGCCCGGTAGATATCGGATCTTTCCCCCATGGGGAAGGCCACCGTTCCCGTAAACAGGCTATACTCCTTCTGCAGGGAAAAGCTTACGGACCCCAGATCCGCGCTGAAGCTGTGTTCGTATTCGTTGGAGAGGGCGTCCATGCGGGATCGATCCCGGGCGACGGTGCTGGCGGCGCCCGTCCGGGGGTTTCCGGTCTCGTCCCGCAGCAGGGGCATCTCCTCCAGCGGCCAGGGGATCGCCGGACCGATCTCGCAGCGGAGGGCTTTTAGATCGTCGGAGTCGATCCAGCGAAGCCCCTCTTCTACCAGGGCATAGGCGTCCTTTGGATCGCCGGCGGAATGCAGCGCCTGGGCGCAGGCGCGGACGGATTCCTCATACTCGTGAAAAAGGCTCTGTTCCAGGAAGGCGAGGGCATACGCATCGGGATGCTGTGCTCTTAGCTCGTCCACATAGGCAAAGGCCTGCTCCGGCCCCGCTGTCTGCAGGAGTTCCCTTGCCTCCGCTGCCCACCGATCATAGGTCCGATCGGCGTCCATGCGCTGTGCGTCCGCCAGGGCGGCGGATAGATCCGCGTCCTCGCCCAACACCCTTTGCCCATCCAGCAGGATCGTCGCTGCGGCCTTGAACTCACCTGTGTCCATGGCGGCTTCCGCCTGCTCAAGGACCTGATTCTTATAGCCCGTTCTGGCCTGCTCCAAATAGATCGGGGCGGCGTCGTCCGCCGCCGAAGCGAGGGCATAAAGGGGGATCGCCTGTGCATATTCCCCCCGTTCAAAATGGGCTTCGGCCCGGGATAGATCATCCCGGGCTTTTTCCGTCTCTCGGATCGTTTGAAGGGCAGAGACGGCGCTCTGCCGGCAAAGCTCTCTCTCGGACAGGGCGGAAAGCACGGTCAGGGCCCGATCGAAGGATTCCTGCCGGGACAGGTATCTGTCCAAATGGGCCTGCACGAATCTGTCCAGCCGCCTTTGGGCCTCCTGTCGCACCGGTTCGGCGTCATTCAGCCGGGAAAGGAGGATCGCCTCCGCTTCGTCGAAACGCTCCGATCGCAGTGCCAGGGAAAAACGGACCAGGGGGTCCAGCAGCAGGGCTCCCGTAAACAGTGTAAAGAGCAGCAATATCAGACAGATCCGTTTTTTCGTTCTCATTTCAGTTCGTATAACTGTATGCCGTCCCGCGCATACAGGATGGTCCCGTGGTTCCGGAAAAACTCCAGATCTATATCGTAGTTGGATCGCTCCGCCGACCCGATGTACACGTAGGAAACGTTATACTTTTTGAAAAGGTCCTGATTCTCCGCGGGGGCTTCGAACATGGCGCGAACGTCCTCCTTCCGCTCGCCGGTGTCGATGCCGTGATAATACAGGAACAGGTCAGGGCCGCAGACGATGCTTCGCCCTGTCAGCACGGACACGGCGTTCAGATGCCAGCTGTGATCCGTCAGGAACACGCCGTGGGCGTCCGTGTTTTCACGGATGTACTGGGCCGCCTGGATGTCTCCGTTGGAGAACATCATGTAGGAGCTGCGCCACTCCCGCAGGATGGTCATGGGGCCGGAGAGAAACAGGGAGCAGCCCAGAAGGAAGCTCACAAGGACCTGGCTCGCCAGAACGCCCAGAAAGGCGCGGCTGCCGTATCGCACGGACATGTGCAGGGACAGGAACAGCAGCCCGATGCCCAGGCCCACCACGCCCAGCAGCAGCAAAAGGGGCAGGGAGACGGGCAGGGATTCCCGGCCGCTTTCCCCCAGGAGCCGCCAAAGAAGGTACAGAGCCGGGGCCGCCGACAGGGCCAGCAGCAGGATAGCCCAGGCGTCCATTTCCCGGGAAACGCGAAGAAGCAGAAGGCGCAGGGAGAGGAAGATCAAAAAGGCAAGAATAAACAACTCCGTCAAAACGCCGTAACCGGGCAAACTTACGCTGCTGCCGGACACGTGGGTGAAGGCGGGCAAAAGGAACAGCAACCCCAGCAGGGAGGTTATGAGGCCGAGCAGGGACAGGGCGCAGGCTTGCTCCTTCTTCGAACTGCGGTATCGACAGGCGAGCCGGTGGGACAGCACGTTAAGGAGCTTCGCCGTGAGGGCGCACAGGCAGAAGAACCAGGCGAACAGGAGCTTGTTGTTGTCGTAGACGTTGGGCTGAAAGACCACCGCCTCGGAAACCAGCCACAGCCCCAGGAAGCCGGAGGCGATGCGCCGATCCTTCTTTGACAGCAGCAGCAGGGCAAAGGGCAGCAGCAGGAACAGCCAGCCCAGGTTTTTGACGTAGAACCACAGGAAGGAATCCACCTCGTTGGCCCAGTTGAAATGGAGCCGGACCATGCCGCTCTCCGACGCCTGCTGAAAGGCGAAGCCAAAGAGCTGGGGCGCGGCCAGCAGCACGGTGATACAGCCGTAGCAGGCCCACTGGACGAGCCGCTTTTTGTCGAACCGGCGGATCAGGTCCTGCACGCAGTAGACGGCGCTGACGACGCCCAGGGCCAAAAAGGAATGGGTGTGGATGAGGGGGAGCCCGCCTGCCAGCAGGACCAGGGGCGGTAGGGAGGCCTTTCGATCCTCAAAGGCGAACCGGATCAGCAGATACAAACAGGGGAACAGAAACGCCCAGCCGAAGAGGGTGGCCCGCTGGGGGATGAGCATATCCACGATGGGATTGACCCATCTTAGGCCGATCCTGGGCAGGTTGGTGGGGGTCACGTAGAAGCCGTTGAGCAGATAGGAAAGGTTGTTGGCGTAGCCGCTTTCCCCAATGAGCGCCCCCACGGTGGATGCGCCGTTGAGCCGATCGAAGAAGTAGATGAACCCAAAGCCCCCGCCGATAAAGAACAGATACGCGGCAAGGCGGGTCCTGCCC